>R14__coassemble_249_pt1 | contig 42446 bp, 43 predicted proteins | sample R14__metabat2_high_PE_026 | metagenome-assembled genome bin R14 | reverse complement strand
TCAGGCCGCCGTCCATGCCGCAGATGCCCATGGCACGTCCGCCCAGGTTATCCAGCTTGGCTACCAGGCTTTTGTTGATCTTGCCGGCCAGCACCATCTGCACGATCTCACTGGTCTCCTCGTCCGTCACGCGCAAGCCGTCCACAAAGGTGGACTGCTTGCCGACGCGCTTCAGCATGGCACTGATCTCGGGACCGCCGCCATGCACCAGCACCATCCTGACGCCGATCAGGGACAGCAGCACGATGTCGCGCATGACGTCGTGCTTCAGTTCATCATTGATCATGGCATTGCCGCCGTACTTGACCACGACCACCTTGCCGTAGTATTTCTGAATGTAGGGAAGGGCTTCCACCAGGACCTGGGCCCGGCTGGCATTGTTGATATCCATGCGGTTTCTTCTCCTTATGTGCGATAATCGCCGTTGATTTTCACATAGTCGTAGGTCAGATCACAGCCCCAGGCCGTAGCGGAGGCATCCCCGTCATGCAGGGTGATCAGTACCTCAATGTCCTGCTCCAGCAGGATCTCCTTGGCCTTCTCCTCAGAGAAAGCAACACCGGCACCGTCCACACAAACGGGCAGGGTACCCTTGACGGAGCGGAAGCTGACATCGATGCCGTGTACATCCAGCTCCGCGCCGGAATAGCCCAGCGCGCACAGCACACGGCCCCAGTTGGCATCGGCACCGAAGATGGCGGCCTTCAGCAGGGAGGAGCAGATAACGGATTTGGCTGCCAGCTTGGCATCCTTGACCGTCTTAGCGCCGGTGACACTGCAGGTGAGCAGGTGGGAGGCACCTTCACCATCCTTGGCGATCATGCGGCACAGCGTACCGGTCACTTCATTCAGCGCCTGGCAGAAGGCTGCAAAGTCGGGCCCTTCCTCCGTGATCAACGGATTGCCGGCCAGACCGTTGGCCATGATGGACACAGTGTCATTGGTGGAGGTATCGCCGTCCACGGATACCATATTGAAGGTATCCCGCACATCGGCGGAAAGCGCCTTCTTCAGCATTTCCGGAGAAACGGCACAGTCTGTGGTGAGGAACACCAGCATGGTGGCAAGGTTCGGGTGGATCATGCCGCTGCCCTTGGCGATACCGCCGAGGTGGCATTCCTTGCCGGCCACCTTAAAGGAAACGGCGACCTCCTTCAGACGGGTATCGGTGGTCATGATGCCCTCCGCGGCTTCGGCACTGCCCTGATCATGGACGGCAGCGACCAGGGCCTGCATACCGTTGCGGATCGGATCGATGGACAGCGGCTGGCCGATGACGCCGGTGGAGGCAACGATCACATCCTCCGGCTTGAGACCGGTGGCCTGGGCGGCCAGCTCGCACATCTGCCACGCGACGGCCTCACCGTCCGCGTTGCAGGTGTTGGCGTTGCCACTGTTGCAGATGGCCAGCTGCGCGATGCCGTTGGCCAGATTGCGCTGGGTCACATAGATGGGCGCACCCTTCACCAGATTGGTGGTATAGACCGCCGCGGCGGACGCGGGCACCTCGCTGATGATCATGCTCAGGTCGCGCTTGGTACGGTTTTTGCGGATGCCACAGCGAATGCCGCCGGCACGGAAACCCTTTGCGGCACAAACGCCGCCGGAAATATGCTGCATATAAATGACTGATCTCCTTTATATTGCATTACAGGGCCAGGCCTGTGGTCTCATCCACGCCCAGCATCAGGTTCAGACACTGGATGGCAGCGCCGGAGGAACCCTTGCCCAGGTTATCAAAGCGGCTGACCAGCTCCAGACGGTCGTCATTGCCGACCACCATCAGCTGCATTCCGTCCTTGCCGGAAAGATTGTTGCTGCCGATGAAGCCGCCGACCGCGGCGGTCTCTTCCTCATCGAGCACGTGCACGACCGGGCTGCCGGCATAGTGGCGGGCAAGGGACTCGCGCAGGGCCTGTACGGGATGATCACCGGCGTTGACCTGTGCGCGGAACAGAGGGACCGTGACCTCCATGCCGCTGTAGAAATCGGCCACGATAGGGGCAAAGATCGGCGCGGTAGCCAGGCCGGACACATGCTGCATTTCGGGCAGATGCTTGTGCTGCTGGGTCACGCCGTACTGCCTGGGGCTGTCCAGCTCGGTTTCCCGGCCGTCTGCCTCATACTGGGCGATCATCTTCTTGCCGCCGCCGGAATAGCCGGTCAGGGAGAAGCAGCTGATCAAAGCATCTGCGGGGATCAGCCCGGCCTGTACCAGGGGCGCCATGGGTGCGATAAAGCCGCTGGCATGGCAACCGGGCACGGCAACGCGATTGCCCTCGATAATGGCCTGGCGATGGGCAGCGGAGAGCTCAGGAAAGCCATAGGCCCAGCCGGGCTGCACCCGGTGTGCGGTGGATGTATCCAGAATGCGGACCTTGCTGCCTTCCGCCAGAGCGACGGATTCCCGGGCTGCGGCGTCGGGGAGGCAAAGAATGGCGATATCCGCCTGATGCAGGCACTCACGGCGGGCTTCAGGGTCCTTGCGGTGCTCCTCGGGAAGCGTGATCATTTCGATCTCCTGGCGGGTGGCCAGACGATCAAAGATGCGGAGACCGGTGGTCCCTTCCTTGCCGTCAATGAAAATCCTGGTGGACATAAAGACCTCCAATACTTTATGCAATGCATAAATATGCACACATTATACATAAAACCGGGACGATGTCAAGCATAATATGCAAATTACATGTGTAAATATTCAAATATCTTTCGGCGATAAAAAGCTGCCCGTGGGAAGACCGCACAGGCAGCGGTTGTGTCGGAAAGAGGATCACCAGCAGCGAACAGCGTCGGCGTAGAAGGCGTTCATCTCTTCCTCGGTGGGGAAGTTGGCTACATACATCATGTTGCCCATGGCGCCGGACAGGGCATCGGGAATACGGCTGACCATGCGCATTTGGCTTGCATATTTATTCATCAGTTCATCATGGGAGAGCACGAAGTTCTTGCCGTCACGACGTCCGCAGAAGGCGCAGTAGTTATGCTCACCCTCTGGCTTCTGGGAATGATCGAAGGCGATCATGTCCGCCCAGATTTTGTACACGTCGGTGGAGTTGGCGAAGTTCATCATATCGGGGGAGTAGCCGCCGCAGGGACGCATGTTGACCTCCAGGGCCACCACATCGCCCTTCTTGCCCATGCTCTCCTGATCCTCGGTCAGACGGAAGAACTCGAAGTGCACAAAGCGGCTCTTGACGCCGAAGCTCTTGACGGTGGCCCGGCCGGCGGCACGGGTATCATCGGGCAGATTCTTGACGATATAGTAGATGGAGTTGTCGTTATCATTGACGATATCCATGATGGAGAAGGGGGTCACATTGCCGGTTTCAAAGATGGGATTGCCGTTGCTGTCAATGATGGCATCATAGCTGTTGACCTCGGCATGGATGAACTCCTCCATGATGTAGCGCACGTTGTGCTCGCGCTGCTCATTCAGGAAATAGGCCAGGTCGTCATCGTTCTTCAGCTTGTAGGTATGGGAAGCGCCCACGCCGTTGTCGGGCTTAACGATGACGGGATAATTGACTTCCTCAATAAACTCCTTACAGCCCTCGAAGCCGTCCACGATATGATAACGGGCGGTGGGGATGCCGGCAGCCTGATAATAGGGCTTCATGCCGCTCTTGAACTTGATGCGGGGCATATCCTCCACCTGGAAGCCGCTGGTGATGTGGAAGTCCGTACGCAGCTGGGCATCCCGCTCCAGCCAGTATTCGTTGTTGCTTTCCAGCCAGTCGATGCGGCCGTACTTGCTGATGAAGAAGGCCACCGCGCGATAGACTTCATCATAGTTTTCCATGCTGCCGACCTTGTAATATTCGGTCAGGGCGTCCTTCAGCTCGGGCAGCAGCTCGTCATAGGGCTGATCGCCTACGCCCAGCACGCGCAGACCGTTGTTCTTCAGCTCGCGGCAGAACTGCCAGTAGTTGGTGGGAAAGTTCGGGGAAATAAACACAAAGTTCTTCATAAATACAGCTCCTTTTCTTCTTTTATCAGTTCAGCAGCATGGGCACATAGTAGGCGCATTGCTTGTACCACCAGTCCCAGTCATGGGCACAATCCGTACCCCAGAAATCCACCCATACGCCGGTAATGCCCTTGGCCTTGCAGATATTGTACAGGCGTTCCGTGGTGTAGGGGACCTCCCAGGCACCGCGGCCGACGCAGATGACAGCCTTCTTGCTGTTGTACTTATCGATATAGGGGTGCCCCTCCGGCAGATTGGCCATATAGTCCGCCACGGAGTTGCGGTAGACCACATCGTCCCAGTAGCCGTCAAAGCCGTAATCCGCGGTATAGATGCCGCTCAGGGCCAGACAGCCGTCAAAGATATCCGGCCAGCGGAAGAACAGGTTGGCTGCGTGGGTGGCGCCCAGACTGCAGCCGAAGGGGATGATGCCGGGCTGACCGTCCCAGCCGTTTTTCTCGTTGGTGATATCCCGGATAAAGGGGGCAAGCTCCTCGGTAATGAAGCGCAGCCATTCCTCGTAGCGGCGGATGCGCCAGGCGGGATCGCCTTGCTTATCGCTCCAGGTCTCCTGGTCCATGGTATCAATGGCAAAGACCATGCACTGGCCGGCCTCGATCCAGGGGGCCCAGGTATCCGTCATGTGATAGTTCTCAAAGTCGTAGAAGCGGCCGTTCTGGCAGGGGATGAACAGGACGGGACGCCCCGCGTGGCCATAACGCTTGATCTCCTGGTTGCAGCCGAGGATCTGGCTGTAGTAAACGTAGTATTCCGTTTCCATGGCTTTCCTCCTTTTTCCTTATTCCCGTTCATAGGTGAGCAGATGCATAAAGAAGGGGATCTGTTCCTCCCAGCAGGCCTCACAATGGTCCCCATTGGGCACGATGCGGCTGGTCAGCCAGATGCGCTTCTTCATCAGCTGATTGACGATGCCGCTGTATTTTTCCAGCATGCCCTCATGGTTGTCCAGCTCCCGGGAGCCGTAATCCATGTACAGCATGGTGTCCGGCCCCATCTACGAGGTCTGGATCAGATGAGCCAGCTTTCCGGGCGCGACCCATACCGAGGGAGACAGCGCGGCCCCCCGGCTGAACACCTCATTGAAGGCGGTGACCGCATAGAGCGTCATCAGTCCGCCCATGGAGCTGCCGGCGATGAAGGTAGCTTCACGGTCCGGGATCGTGGGATAGCGCTCATCCACCATGGGCTTCAGCGTACCGGCCAGCCACTCCATGAACAGACGACCGCGGCCATGGATCTGCCCGAAGTGCTCATCATTGAAAGAGAAGGGGGAATACTCTGAAAGTCTGCCGTTGTTGGGGCGATGATTGCAGTCGACGCCGACCACGATCATGGGCACCTCATTTTCGGATAGATACTTGTACATGCCCCAGGACTTGCCATAGGTGGCGTCCTCATCGAAGAACACGTTATGCCCGTCGAACATGTACAGCACCGGATAGCGGGCTTCGGGATCCTCTTCGGCCTCATCCGGAATATAAGTATAAATGGTACGCGGCCTTTTTCCGGTGATGGGATAGACCGGAGTAGACCATTTCTCGATCATGCAAAAGCCCTCTTTGCTTCAGCTTGGCATAAAATGCCGTTTGTCATTTTAACACAAATCAGAACGGGCTTCAAGGGCGGGAAGGCCTGAAATACGGGATTTTCCGCAGAAAATCCGGTTTTTTTGTTGTTCTTCATGAAAGGTTCATCATCACAAGGTACCATGTATCCCGAGGAGGCGATGAACCATGCATGAGGAACCCAAAAAGAAACCCGGAAAATCGCCGTATATCTTCATTTACCTCGGTGCTTTGGTAGTAATGATCTTATTGAACGTCTTTCTGTTTCCGAACTTCTTTGGCTCGAAGGTGGAAAGCGTGGATTATGGTACCTTCCTGGATATGCTGGAAGGCAATAAGCTGACCACCGTTCAGCTGGAGGATCAAGTCATCTATTTTGCGGATGCGGATGGCAAGACCTACAGCTGCAACAGCATCTCGCAGGACTATGCCATCGTCGAGCGTCTGCGTTCCGCCAATGTGAAATTCGGTCGGGTCTATCAGACGCAGAGCGTGCTGGAGGTCATCCTGCTGGACTGGTTGCTGCCGATGGCTATTTTCTTTGGCATCGCGACCCTGCTGACCCGAAGCCTCAGCAAGAAGATGGGCAATATGATGGGCGGCGGCAATGCCATTATGTTTGGCGGCAAGTCCGGCGCCAAGCAATACGTGGTGGATGAAAGTCACTCCATCAAATTTGCGGACGTGGCCGGTGAAGACGAGGCCAAGGAAGCGCTGCAGGAGATCGTCAGCTTCCTGCATGAGCCACAGAAATATGAGGAGATCGGCGCCAAAATGCCCAAGGGCGCGCTTCTGGTGGGCCCTCCCGGTACCGGTAAAACGCTGCTGGCCAGGGCTGTGGCCGGAGAGGCAGGCGTGCCGTTCTTCTCCATTGCAGGCTCGGAATTTGTGGAAATGTTTGTGGGCATGGGTGCCAGCAAGGTGAGAGATCTGTTCAAGCAGGCGGGCGAAAAGGCACCCTGCATCGTGTTCATTGATGAGATCGATACCATCGGCAAGAAGCGTGACGCCGGCAGTATGGTGGGCGGGAATGATGAGCGCGAGCAGACGCTGAACCAGCTGCTGACGGAGATGGACGGCTTTGACGCCACCAAGGGTGTGGTCATCCTGGCCGCAACCAACCGCCCCGATTCCCTGGATCCTGCCCTGCTGCGCCCCGGCCGCTTTGACCGCCGGATCCCTGTGGAGCTGCCTGACCTGAAGGGCAGGTAGGAGATCCTGCGGCTGCATGCGGCGAAGGTGCGCAAGAGCCAGGACATCAACTATAATGTGGTGGCCAGGATGACCTCCGGCGCTTCCGGCGCGGAGCTGGCCAACATTATTAACGAGGCGGCGCTTGGCGCGGTTCGTCACGACCGCAAGGAAGTGACGCAGCAGGATCTGCAGGAGGCAGTGGATACCATCCTGGCAGGTGCCCAGAAGAAGAACGCGATCCTCTCCGACAAGGAGAAGTCCATCGTTGCCTATCATGAGGTGGGCCACGCGCTGGTCGCGGCGCTGCAGAGCCACTCGGCCCCGGTGCAGAAGATCACCATCGTTCCCCGTACCAGCGGCGCGCTGGGCTTCACCATGCAGGTGGAGGAGGGAGACCATACCCTGATGTCCAAGGAAGAGATCCTTGCAAAGATCGCCACCTTTGCGGGTGGCCGGGCGGCGGAGGAGTTGATCTTCGGCTCGGTGACCACCGGTGCGAGCAACGATATCGAGCAGGCGACCCGACTGGCCCGTGCCATGGTCACCCGCTATGGCATGACGGATGATTTCGACATGGTGGCCCTGGAGACGGTCAGCAATATGTATCTGGGCGGTGACGCCTCCCTGGCCTGCAGTGAAGACACCTCCTCCGCCATTGACGCCAAGGTCATTGATATTGTGAAGGAGCAGCACCGGAAGGCCCTGGAGCTGCTGCAGACCCATAAGGAAAAGCTGGACGAGATCAGCCGGTACCTCTATGAGAAGGAGACCATCACCGGAGAAGAATTCATGCAGATCCTTCAACAGGAATAAACTCCACAATAAAAACCTCCGCAAGGAGGTTTTTATTGTGGAATGAAATCAGATCTGGTCAAGAGCCTGAGCGATATCGGCGATCAGGTCCTCTTTGCTTTCGAGACCACAGCTCATGCGGACCAATTCGGCGGGAACACCGGCGGCCTTCAGCTGCTCGTCATTCATCTGGCGATGGGTGCTGGAGGCGGGATTCAGGCAGCAGGTGCGGGCATCAGCCACATGGGTCTCAATGGCGGCCAGCTTCAGGGACTTCATGAAGATGCTGGCGGCTTCGCGACCGCCGGCCAAACCGAAGGAGACCACGCCGCAGCTGCCATGGGGCAGATATTTGGAGGCGATGGCGTAATAGGGGCTGGAGGGCAGGCCGCAATAGTTGACATAGGCCACCTTGGGATGCTTCTCCAGGAATTCAGCCACCGCCTGGCCGTTCTCACAATGACGCTGCATACGGACATGGAGGCTTTCCAGTCCCAGGTTCAGCAGGAAGGCGTTGTTGGGAGAGGCCATGCTGCCGAAGTCGCGCATCAGCTGCGCTGTGGCCTTGGTGATGAAGGCGCCGCCCATGCCGAAGCGCTCGGCATAGGTAATGCCGTGGTAGCTGTCATCCGGCAGGCAGAGCCCGGGAAACTTGTCCGCATGGGCCATCCAGTCAAATTTGCCGCTGTCCACAATGGCACCGCCCAGGGCTGCGCCATGACCATCCATATATTTGGTGGTGGAGTGGGTGACGATGTCCGCGCCCCACTCGAACGGACGGCAATTGATGGGGGTGGGGAAGGTGTTATCCACGATCAGCGGCACACCATGGGCGTGGGCTGCCTTGGCAAACTTTTCGATATCCAGCACGGTCAGCGCAGGGTTGGCGATAGTTTCGCCAAAGACCACCTTGGTATTGGGGCGGAAGGCGGCATTCAGCTCCTCTTCTGTGCAGAGCGGATCCACGAAGGTGGCGGTGATGCCCATCTTGGCCATGGTGACGGAGATCAGATTGAAGGTGCCGCCATAGATGGTGCTGGAGGAAACGATGTGGTCGCCGTTCTGGCACAGGTTGAAAAGCGCAAAGAAATTGGCTGCCTGACCGCTGGAGGTGAGCATGGCAGCGGTACCGCCTTCCAGCTCGCAGATCTTGCGGGCGACCGCGTCGCAGGTGGGATTGGCCAGCCGGGAGTAGAAATAACCGTCGGCCTCCAGGTCGAACAGCTTGCCCATATCCTCGCTGGTGGCATATTTGAAGGTGGTGGACTGAATGATCGGGATCTGACGGGGTTCACCGTTGCCGGGAGTATAGCCTCCCTGAACGCAGATGGTATCCTGCTGCATACATATCACTCCTTTGAATGGATGATGCTATTATACACAAACCGAAAGCGCTTGTAAACCTGAAAACAAAGAAAGAACCTTGACCCATGCGCCGGAAAATGCTACACTGAAGCTAACGAAAGGGGCGGATCAGAATGGTTTTCGGCAGGAAGAAACAGGAGACACCCATTGATCTGGAGGCAGCGGGACAGGAGCTGGTGCTTCGCTGCAGCATCTGCACCGGCGAGCAGACGGCAGGGCTGATGGACCGGGAAACGGGCACTTTCCATGCGCTGTGCCTGGTGCAGGACCGGCAAGAGCTGGAAGCACTGTGCAAACGTTACGGCGTACAGCCGGAGACGGTGCGCAAGATCTATTGACACAACAAAAGCCGCAAACGATGCGGCTTTTGTTGTGGGTGTTTATTTCAACACCTTGTTCAGGAAATCCTTGGTACGCTGCTGCTGAGGCGCGCCGAAGATCTGCTCCGGGGTGCCCTGCTCCTGGATCACACCCTGGTCCATGAACATGATATGATCACCGACCTCCCGGGCAAAGCCCATCTCATGTGTGACGACGACCATGGTCATGCCGGACTCGGCCAATTGCTTCATTACATCCAGCACTTCGCCCACCATCTCAGGGTCCAGAGCGGAGGTGGGCTCATCGAAGAGCATAACATCCGGCTCCATTGCCAGTGCGCGGACAATGGCGATGCGCTGCTGCTGACCACCGGAAAGCTGGCGGGGATAGCTGCCGGCTTTATCGGAAAGCCCGACACGCTTCAACAGCTGAATGGCCTGTTCCTCGGCCTGGCCTTTTGATTTGCCCTTCAGCTTTCTGGGGGCCAGCGTGATGTTGTCCATGATGGTCAGATGAGGGAAGAGGTTGAATTGCTGGAAGACCATGCCCATTTTCTGCCGCATCTTATTGATGTTGCATTGGGGATCGGTGATGTCATTCCCCTCAAAGAGGATGGTGCCGCCGGTGGGCTGCTCCAGCAGATTCAGGCAGCGCAGGAAGGTGGTCTTGCCGCTGCCGCTGGGCCCGATCAGCACCAGCTTTTCGCCGCGGCGGACGGTCTGGTCCACGCCGCACAGGACCTTCAGGTCGCCAAAGTGCTTTTCAAGTGCTTTGACTTCGATCAGAATATTGTTATCAGCGACGGTCACCTTTACGCAGCCTCCTCTCCAGCATACCGGTCAGCTTGGTCAGGATCATCACAACCACCAGATAGATCAGGGCGACAGCGATCAGGGGCATGAAGGCGGAATACGTGGTGCCGCGGATGCGGTCGCCGCCGTAGGTCAGCTCGGGCACGCCGACCCAGCCGGCAACAGAGGTCTCCTTGATCAGGGTGATGAACTCATTGCACATGGTGGGCAGAATGTTTTTCAGCACCTGGGGAGCGATGATATAGAACATCGTCTGGACATAGTTGAGACCCAGGGTGCGGCCGGCCTCGGTTTGGCCCTTGTCGATGGAGAGGATACCGCCTCGAACGATCTCAGAGACGTACGCACCGGAGTTCAGGCCGAAGGAGATGGCAGCCACCAGGATCGCGTTGCGGGAGGAGGCCAGGATGATATAATACATGATCATCAGCTGAACGACCGAAGGCGTTCCCCGGATGACGGTGGTATATACACGGCAGATGCAGTCCGCGGCATGCAGCAGGAACCGCATGGGGCCTTTCTTCATGCGCGTGCTGTTGGCGTCCCAGGCAACGCGGACCACGGCGATCAGGATGCCGATGACCATGCCGATCGCAAGGGCGATCACGGTAATGAGCAGCGTGTTGCCCAGGCCTTTGGTGAGCATGGTCCAGCGATTTTTGGTGATGAAGCAATTGATAAAATCGCTTTTCAGTGATTCAAACCATTCCATGGATGGCAGTCCCCCTCAAGCAGCAAAACAGAAAAGAAGGGAGCGGAGAACCTCTTCGCTCCCTGAAAGTCTTCCCGACAGGATCAATCGTGAATGTACTTGGCCACGATGGCATCGATGGTGCCGTCAGCGGTCAGCTCAGCCAGCGCGGCATTGAAGGCGTCCAGCAGCTCGGTGTTCTCCTTGGCGAAGCAAGCGGCATAATTCTCGGTCACATACTCGGTGGGCAGGATCTGCAGGCCTTCGTTGGCAGCCACGTAGTTCTGAGCGGGCTGGTTGTCGATGCAAACGCAGTCGACCTTGCCGGTGACCAGAGCCATGGTGGCGTCGTTGCCGGTGGGATACTCCACAACCTTGTCCTCGCCGATGTCATCCTTCATGTAGATGGAACCGGTGGTGTCCTGCTGCACGCCGACAACGTAGTTGCCGGACAGCACGTCATCAATGGAAGTGATGGGGGAGCCTTCCTTCACGATAATGACCTGGGTAGCGGTCGCGTAGGAGGTGGAGAAGTTCACGGACTCCATGCGCTCCTCGGTCACGGTCATACCGGCCATGCCGAAGCTGTACTTGCCGGTCTGCACGCCGCTGATGATGGCGCCGAAGGCAATGTCAGCGATGGAGAAATCGTAGCCCAGCTTTTCAGCGATGGCAGCAGCGATCTCCACGTCGATGCCGTAGTAGCCGACGCCATCCACCACCACGGGGGCGTTCTCGGCATCGTCCACATACTCATAGGGAGGGAAGGAAGCATTGGTGGCCATGGTCAGGGTGTCAGCCATCGCGCCGACGGCAACAAGGGTCATGGTCAAAGCAAGGATCAGAGCAATAACCTTTTTCATCGTGATTTTCCTCCTTTGTTCTTTGGAAACAGGCCTATTATACAGCAAGCATGAATTTTGTCAAGCAAAAATTGCAAAAAAGTGAAAGCAAAAGCGCACTTTGTGAATGTTTATGCAGAAACGACGGCTGGCTCCGGCAAAATCCTCCTGAAAACCCGTACAAAGTAGAGAATCTCGAAGAAGGCTGTCAGTGACCAGGAGCAGACATACAGCAAATACAGGGACTGGATGGTATGGAAATACGCGAAGACCGTATAGATCCACAGCACACGGAAGACGCAGCTGCCAAGGATGACCACGATCAAAGGAACCAGCGTACGGCCCAGGGCTCTGGACGCGGCGATGGTGTTATCCATGAACGCGGAAACGCAGTAGCTGATACTCATGATGCGCAGCTTTTCCATGCCGCATTCAATCACCGCCGGATCGGTGGTGAACAGGGAGAGGAACGCCGGACCGTTCAGGTACAGCGCGATACCCATCAGCAACGCGACCAGGAAGGAGTACAGCAGGGCAATCAGGTAGCTGTCCCGCATGCGCTTCTTTTTCCCGGCGCCGTAGTTCTGCCCCATGAAGCTGGAGCAGGCGGTATAGACCGCGGCCATCACATCGTAGACCATGGCGTCCGCGTTGGAGGCGGCGCTGTTTCCGCTGACCATTTCCGCGCTGAAGCTGTTCACGCCGGACTGGATAAACAGATTGGCGATGGCGAAGATGGCGTTCTGGATGCCTGCGGGGATCCCGAGAGAAAGGACTTTGCGCATGGTTTCCGGGTGAAGCCGAAGCTCAGTAAGCTTCATTCCCCAATCCTCATGGACACGTGTCAGCGCAAAAAGCACCAGCACTGCAGATAAATACTGACTGAGCACACTGGCCAGCGCGACGCCGGCAACATCCATTTTGCAGAGGATGACAAAGAAAAGATTGAGCACCACATTCAGCAGACCCGCAGTGGTGAGAATGGCCAGCGGCTTTTTGGTATTGCCGGCGGCGGAATAAACTGCGTTGCCGTAATTGAACAGGCTCATAGCAGGGAGCCCCAGAAGATAGATGCGGAAATACAACACCGCGCCGTCGAACAGGACATCCTTGGTGCCGATGAGCCGGAGGATCGGAGCAGAAACGGCTTCACCAAAGAGACAAAGCAGCACGCCGTACAACAGGGCAGTCAGCGCGGAGGTATGCACGGTGCGGTGAATATCCTGCGTATGTCCTGCGCCAAGCTGCTGGGCTGTGAGCACGTTGATGCCGCTCCCCAAACCGATCAGCAGGCTGGTGAAAACCAGGATCAGGGTCGTGGTGGAGCCTACTGAACCCAATGACAGGGTACCGCCGAAGCGTCCGATGACGGCCACATCCGCCATGTTGAACAGCACCTGCAGCAGGTTGGAGGCCATGAGCGGCAGGGAAAACAAGAGCATACCGCTCCAGAGGTTCCCTGTAACCATGTAGTTTTTTGACGTATCCCGCATAGACAACCTCCAAAGCCAAGACAGAGAAACGCTCTGATATCTATTGTGGATATCAGAGCGATGGATCAATAGAGAAGGGACATCAGGAAGGCCAGCACCGTTGCCGGCGTTTTTTGCAGCAGTGCCACCTACAGGTCGGTAACGCCTGTCTGGAGGGCTGACTGCAGGAGCGTGATCTCTTCGTTTGTCAGATCTGTTCCGGACCAATGGATAACCGTGGTGCCCTCAGTGACCAGAGGCTCAAGCGTTTCAGCTTCAGTAACCTCTGCATGGAAGGACCAGCCGGGTATTCGAGCCTCGCCGCTGGTGACCTGCGTGGTCAAACCGCTTTCCGTCAGATCCGCATCAAAAGCGGTGGTGTTGCCGCTAGCCAGGGTGGAAACCAAATGAAGCTCACTGCCGGTCATGGTTCCGGTCAGATGACGATAAGGGGAGCCGGCTGCTTTCAGTGCCGCAAAATCCGCGGCGGCAGTGGTCCGGTAGGAGTCCATGGTTCCTTCCAGCCCATCTTCTGTGATGCTGACTTGAAGTGCGTGGTACTGCAGCATACCGTTCAGCCGATATCCAAGAACGATATCCAGACCGTCAGAATCGGGATGGATGGAGACCGTGGCCAGTGTATCGTCATTGCCGAGCAGCGTGACAGAGATGCCGATCAACAGATCGCTGCTGTCCGTGACCACCGAAATCTGCAGGGCACCGCTGTTTTCTGCCTCAAGGCAGCTGAGCAGCGATTCCACAGACGACAGATCGTGATGGAGGACCTCCGCAAACGTGCGCACCAGGGCAAGCAGCTGTGCGTCAGTGATCCTCCAGGTATAGCGGGTGGTGCCGCCGGTATAGGCGTCACCGGTAAAGATGCCGGTTTCGGTGGTGCATTCCAGCTGATCGAACCAGCTGTCTGCTTTGGTGATCAATGTATCAAGCAGATCCAAGTCGATGACATCGGCGATCAGGGGATCCATTGCAAGCGTCAGGCTGGGCAGCAGATTGCTTTGCAGCAGCAGCGTATCCGAATCTGCCTGCACCATGGAGATCGTCAGAACAGCTTCATTCTGCAGCAGCATCCCGAAGACAGCCTGCTGATCCTCAAGCTCGCTGAACCGGAAGCTGAGCGTATTCATCAGATCCGCGGCGGGAGCGGCAATCGATTGGGCTGAAGCTTCATCCAACCCGTTTTCAGTCAGCCATGCCTGTACGCCCGACTGCTCGGCCTGCCAGAAAAAGGTGACGACCTGAGCATCGGCCAGGGCCGTCAGGGGGAACAGCAGACACAGCAGGATCGCAACAATGCGCTTCATTCGGCGGCCTCCGCGACTTCAGCGGGAGCCTCCTCAGAAGCAATATCGGTGGCGGTCGCTACAGCTTCTTCAGCAGGCTTCAGCAGGGACAGCGCTGCAAGACCGTTGTTGAACCAGTCGTTCAGCAGCTCGGCGCGCTGGTCATCGGTCATGGCGTTCAGATCCACCATGGCTTCGGATTCGGGCATCTCGGGCAGCTGCCAGGGAGAAGCGGACTTCAGGGTGGCGGTCAGCTGCGCCTCATTGTCGCCGGTTACAAGGGCTGCTGTCAGATTCAGCGTCACCGCGTTGGTATCGCCATTCTTGGAATAGAAATGCGCGTTGACCGTCAGCGTCGCGGGCTCGAAGTCCAGATAGTTGGCACGGCTCGGATCCAGTAGATCCAGGTGCGTCAGATCGGGCTCCAGCTCGAAGCGCCAGTCATAGGTCTCGTGGTTGCGGCTCTTTTCATCGGTTTCGGTGGTCACGGAGGAAACCATGGTAAAGGCGATGGAGATGCTCTGGCCTTCATTGCGGATGATGCGGAACGCGCCGGTGGTCATGCCCTGTTCGCTTTCGTCTGCCTCAACCACGATGCTGTGGTCCTGGTACACCAGCATCAGACTGGTCTCTCCGTCTTCCGTGGAATAGGTGATCTCTTTCAGACCGCCCTTGGTATCGGCAACAGGGAAGCTGAGCAGCAAACCGCAGCTTTCACCCTTCAGGGTCAGGGTCTGCTCCAGGACGATATTGCCTTCCAGGGGCAGCTGATCCACGACCTGTTCGTAATAGGTCACATAGGCAGGCTCCAGATACAGCGCCTGCTGCGCGTCAGATGCCTGGTTGTCCACCAAGGCCATCAGCTCGCTGTTGTTGAGCATGGCGGGCAGGATGGCCTTCAGCTCCGCCTTGAAGGAATCCACCGGGATCTCATAATGGGACAGCACCAGTGTTTCACCGTTGCGGCTGATGGTTTCGGTGCTGAGATAGGGAGAGAGCCAGGCATCGATGGCCGTCAGAACGCTTTCCAGCTGAGGCAGCCACTTGTCCTCCATGGTGTCCGACTGAACCATGAAAATATTCAGCGCCAGGGTATACCAGTTGGTATTCTCCTGCCCAAGATCAAGCAGAGCGGAGGTCAGACCGTCCGCGGCAGGGAAGGAATAGACCTTGCCCATCAGGAAATCGCTGGTTAGGTAGGCCTTTTCGGCATCACCCACGATCTCTGTCATGGCAACCATTTCGTCGGCGTCGGAAACATAGAGTCGGTACTGCAGACCCTGACTGCTGTCCAGGGCGCGCAGCTGCAGCTCCACACCGCTCATCTGATTCAGCAGCCTGGCCCAGTCGGCGGAACCGGAAACGTCCAGCTGGAGCGTTCCCTTCACGCCGCTGCCGCGCAGGAACTGGCGGAACAGCTTTTCAGGCTCCGAGCCGTAGAAATCGGCGGCGGAGGCGACGACCGCGGTCATCACCATCATCAGGCAAAGGAGCACACATACCAGTCGTTTCACGATTTCATTCCTCCTCTTCGGTTAAAGACATGGCAGCAAAGCCGATCTGCTGCCAGACCTCATCAGAAAGATCCTGGGAAAGGTACAGGGTATCCTCGGTGGGGAGCAGGACCCAATGGGCCACCAGGGCGGTGGCTGCCTGGTCCAGCAGCTCCTGACGCAGCGCTGCGAGCTCCTCCTCATTCAGAGTTCCGAGAGCAACGGAAGAGGCCCACAGTGTCTGTGAGAAATCTTCACAAGGGGAGACGGCGGCTTGGATTGTTCCCTCCAGGGTGGTGCTGCCGCCTTCCTGCAGCTGGAAGTGCACGGAGCCATCCAGCGTATCGGAGGTGAAGGTCAGCTCCGGCTTGAGGGTCAGCTTCTGCTTGGAATTGCTGTTTTCCTTATTGGTCAGGGTGATGCTGCCGGAAAGAGCGGCGCTTCCGTCGGAAGCATCCTTCCGGATCAGCTTGGCTTCGCCGGTGAGAGACTGTTTGTTCTCTCCCTGCTTATCTGTCCAGCTGAAGGAAAGCTCTTCGGAAAGACCGTCCTTTCCCTGCTTCAGCGTCTGTTTCCAGGTCAGCTCACAGGTATCGGAGCCGGAAACAGCCGGTGCCTTCAGGGTGAGTGAATCCAAAGCCTGCTGATCATCGCGGGCCAGCTTCCAGGTCAGGGAAACCTTCCGCATGTGGTCCGCGTCCTTTCCGCAGCGGCCGCTGTAGGTGATCTTATGGACACTGCCTTCATTGGTGACAAGAAGTGTGAGGCTCTGCTTGCCGCTGAAGCTGATGGAAGCAAGAAGCTCCTTCAGCTTGCCTTCGGGGCAGGCTTCCTGCAGTACAGTGCCCAGCTGATCCGCTTCGGCATCCGTCAGGGTCAGGGTATATACCAGCTGGGTCTTGCCGAAGCCGGTCACGCTTTCGCTTTTCTTTTTGACGGTAAACAGCTCGCTTTGCGTTTGCACCAGAGCGGTGAGCAGATCAGCCCCATCCTCAAACAGGGAAAGCTCGCTGCCGTCCAGTCCGAACAGGGTCGTGTCGCTGCCGGAACTCCCCAGCAGCAGATCCATCGCGCTCTATCCGTCGGATACTGTATAGGAAGCATCCGGCAGCAGATCAGCTGTGACCTGGCTTTGCTGCCCGCTGTCTGCCTGTGTCAATTGCAGAACAGGAGAATGGTCCACCTCCAGGGTGAGGCGGGTCCAGGTTGTATCATCGACCTGCTGGAAAGCAATCTCCATGGCGGTATATTTCAGCAAGCCGTTCAGCCAGCCGGTGCGGGTGTCATCGAAGGGCATCAGCACGTCCAGGTCCGCCGACAACCGGACAGAAATCGCGGTATCCGAAGCGTCGAATTCGGGCAGCAGGGCAGGGGACGCGGCTGCGCCGGAGACCATGCTGAAGCAAAGCAATGAGCAGAGCAAAACGGAAATCAGGCGATAATGTTTCAAGGCACATCCTCCTGGATCAAAAGCCTGAGGATGGTTTCCCGAACCTGATCGGGGTCATTCATCAGGTTGATTTGTGCGCGGAGCTGGGCGGCGCCGCGGACACCATGCAGGTACCAGCCGATATGCTTTCTCATTTCGGAAACGGCCACATGCTGCGGCTTCCAGGAAAGGAGCATATCATAATGGCGGAAGATCATGTCAATACGATCCTTCAGCGAAGGCTGCTGTGGCTCCAGGCCGGCCAGCGTATCCCTGATCTGCCGGAAGATCCATGGATTGCCCATGGCTCCGCGCCCGATCAGCACACCGTCCACGCCGGTTTCCTTTACCCGGCGCACCACATCCTCCGCGCTGAACAGATCGCCGTTCCCGAACACCGGAATGTGGGCGCGCTGCTTGACTTCGCCGATCAGGGACCAGTCCGCTTCTCCGGCGTACATCTGCTGGCGCGTTCTTCCGTGGATCGCGATCGCCTGGGCGCCGGCATCCTCGGCCATGGCCGCAAAATCCAGCACGTTGATGTGCTCCGGATCCCAGCCCAGACGGCATTTGACGGTGACCGACAGCGCGGAAGCCTTCACCACGGCACGGATGATCCTTTCAGCCAGCTCCGGAGTGCGCATCAAGCCGCTGCCTTCGCCTGCGGAGGCGATCTTCGGTGCCGGACAGCCCATGTTCAGGTCAATGCCGGAATAGTCTCCGGTGCGGGAGAGGATCTCCGCGGACCGGGCCAGCATCTCCGGCTCCTTGCCGAAAAGCTGCAGGATCAGCTTGCCCTCCCGGGGATCACGCTTCAGCAGGGAAACGGTGGCCTGCTGCTGTGGGGCGTAGATATAGCCCATGCCGCTGACCATTTCCGTGTAGGCCGCGTCGCAGCCCTGTTCAAAGCAAAGTACCCGGAAGGGCCAGTCGGTGACGCCGGCCATGGGGGCCAGCCGGATCTCCGTCATGCCTGCGTTCCTTTCGGGAAAAGGGCAATGCCTTCGGCTTCGGCATAGGGAACCAAACGCAGGGTGCGGGCTTCTCCCTGTACCTTGGGCAGCACGGGGAGCTCCTCCGGACGGCCGTTGCGAAGCTTCCAGGCAATGGGCGCTAACGTGGCGCAGGGCCGGCCATCCTCATCAACCGCACCGGGAGCGGTCATGGCCAGCTGCCACTGGGTATCGGCGGAGGCAGGCAGGCACATCAGCCGGGAACCACACATGACATACTGTCCCTGATGATGCCCAGTCAGGGTGCAGGGAGCTTCACTCCAGGTAATGGTCAGCATGTCGCCGTTCTGCCAGGTGCGATCCAGCAGCATTTCTTTTCCGGCCAGGCCACGATCGGCGCCTTCACCATTAACGGAGAGATCAAAATCCTCACACCACGCGGGAACGGCAACGCGTACCTGTGTGTGCAGCGGAGCCTTCAGGCCAAAGCGGATGGTGGCCTTTCCGGAGGTGCGCTGAACCGTAACACGGATCAGCTCCTTCCCAATCAGGACGGCATAGCTGCCGCTCAGCAGCAGACGAAGGTCAAGCCCATCCTTGCGGGCAGCCACCGCGTGATGGACCACGGAGGCGGCGCCGCGCAGCAGTCTGGCCAGCACATGGTCGGCATCGGAATCGTAATGATAAAGGCCGGTCTTGGCGGAAGCGCCCTCAAGCATGTTGACGAACTGGATAGGCTGCAGCTTGCCGCCGAGGAAGGCGTGGGGAATGGCGTTCAGCAGCATCTGTTCGGCGGCTTCCATTCCGGCAGGGTTCTCTTCGCAGGAGACGCTGAGCGCTTCGCACCAGGCACCCAGGGCTGCGGCATCCACGCCGGCGGCGGGAGAGGTGCCCTCCAGCATGGCATCGCCGGTCGTACCGCCGCAAACAGCACCATGGTAGCGGCTGATGCGCTCCCAGCCGGTGGCACAGGCGGTCAGCTCCTGGCCGTTGCCGCTGTAGATGCCGTTCATCCAGGCAGCCCGGGCACCGTCAGCCAGAGATTCGCTGTGACAGATCAGCGCCTGACGGGTATAGAAGCCCTCTTCGTTGAGCTGTTCCGCTTCCATGCCGGCGGACAGCTCGGCCCAGGAAACGATCTTTGCGGTGGGACGCTGTACGGCAAAGGTGTGCAGGACACCGGCCCAGTCCATGCCGCCGCGGCGGAGCTTTTCCATCAGGGAAAGCAGCGCCTTTTTGCCGCTGACACGGTACATGTTCTCCAGCAGTTCCATCAGGTCTGCGGTATGCTGCCGGATTGCCGGCTCAGCAAGGACCTGCTCCCAGGTATCATTCAGGTAGCCGCACCAGCGGGCGATCTTCTCTGCCAGCGGACGGGCGGCAGTCAACTCATACAGCGCAAAGGCGGCACGCATCATGGCCAGGCTGTCCGTCAGCGTATAAGGCAGACTGCCATCTTCAGCCTGGCCGTTCAGTGCGGCTTCGATCCAGCCGGCCACGGGAAGCTTTTCACCATGGGCATCTGCCAGGACACCCGCACGGAAAAGTCCTTCCCAAAGAACGGGCTTGCTTTCGGCATCCTGAGCCAGGGACAGCAGACCGGTGATCACGGGCAGATCGGTATGCACCTGTCCCGGACGAAGGGGAAGACAGACTGCGGATTTCAGGGGCGCTTTATCATAAATCGGTTTCAGCGGCACGATCATTTCCTCCGAAAATTTCAAACTTAACCAAATTAGATTATAGATGATTTTCCGGCGCTTTTCAAGAAGAAACTGCTGTCCGGACAAGAATATCTGTAAAAACAAGGAAAAGGAAAGAGCCCGGCGGACAGGACCGGACTCTTGCAAAGGGATCACGCATCTGCGGCAGACACGTCGCGGGTGATGTTCCGTACCCAGATATATTTCTTGTAATGAATATAGACGGCGGGGATCTTTACGATCTCATCCAGATTGACGATGCAGTAGACGGCCAGCGGCGGCAGCTTCCACCAGAAGGCAGCCATGAAGCCTACCGGTACCGCGAAGCACCACATGGCGCCGATATTGCCGATCATGTCGAACCGGGAATCGCCGCCGGCGCAGAAGATGCCATCCAGCACGGTGGTATTCACGGACTGGAACATGATGTTCAGACCACAGAAGAGCAACATGCCCTGCAGATAGCCGGAGACGGTCTCACTGAAGTTCAGCACACGCACGATGAGTGGAGAGAGCAGCATCAGGGTGCCGCCGGTCAGCATGCCGATGCAGATGGCGAGGCGTGTGAGGCGTCCGCCGTACTCCCTGGCCTTTTTCAGCTCATTGGCGCCCAGCAGATTGCCGACCATGATGCCGGCACCGCCGCTGACGCCGCGGATCAGGCAGGAAATGAGATTCTTGGAGATGCTGGTGATGGAGTTGGCAGCTACGGCATCGCTGCCCATGTGCCCCATGATGACGGAGTACAGCACGAAGGCAATGCCCCATACCAGACTGGCACCCAGCACAGGAATGGTGTAATGCCAGAAATCCTTTGCCAGCAGCCGCTATTGTTTGAGAAAGCTGCGCCAGAGCACGCGGATACGTCCGGGCTTTCTGTTTTCCCAAAGGGCCCACAGCAGCTCCCATAGACGGGCCAGCACCGTAGCCAATGCGGCACCGCGGATCTCCATGCGGGGCAGCCCCAGCAGACCGAAGATCAGCAGGCTGTTGAACACAATGTTCACGATAACGGCGGAGGAGCTGATGCGGGAACTGACAGGCGCGCAGCCGGTATTTTTCAGCACCGCCAGATAGATCTGGGAGATGCCGCACAGCAGATAGGACGGTGCGACCATCCGCAGATACCCCGCCCCGCGGGTGATAAGCTCCTGCTCGTTGGTGAAGATGAGCATCAGCTTGTCAGGGATCAGGAAGGCTGCGGCAGAGAAGAGACAGCCGCAGAGTACATTGATCCGCAGGGCAATGGGAATGAAGCGCTCAATGGTGGCGCCATCCTTCTTGCCCCAGTACTGCGCGGCGATGATGCCCACACCGATGGCCATGGCCGAGACGAACAGATTGAACACAAACTGCACCTGGGTGGCCAGGGAGACGGAGGACATGGAATCCTGATCGATCAGGCCCAGCATGATGGCGTCCGTTGCGCTGACCAGGGCCAGCATGAAGGACTGGATCATGATGGGGAAGACCAGCTTCAGGATCTGGCTCCAGAAGGGATCGTGACGATCAATCAGCCGCTTCATCGCTTGCTCCGCTCAGGGTGATGGCCGGGAAACGCTGGGCCAGCCAGTCATCCGGGTAATAGGTATCGAAGAATTCACCGATAAAGGTGGCGGGTTGGGCACCGCCGGCACGCAGGGCCTGACGTCCCAGGGCGCCGTAGGTCAGGAACAGATTGACCGCCATAAACACCAGCAGGATGATATAGGCCGGCTGGCCAAACTTATAGGGTACCTTGCGGAACAGCTTGACCAGCAGGGGATAGACGACCTTCATCAGCACCAGGCCGCCGAGACCCCAGAACAGCAGGAAGGGGACGGTGGTGCGGCCCAGAATGTTCAAGGGCTGGTCGCTGTAGTCCCAGATGATCTCATGGAACACGTATTCCGCTACCAGACTCATGCTGAATTCCGTAGCGCCGCCGATCAGGGAAGAATACAGGTAGGTCTTCCAGATGGGACGCTTGTCGTTGGACTTGCCCAGCAGGGCGGCGAAAATGCAGACACCGACGCCATAGATGGGGCTGAAGGGGCCGATGACGGTGCCGTCACGGCAGACCCATTCATGGAAGCGGACAAAATACAGGATCTCCTCCCAGTAGGTGCCGATCAGACTGCCCAGCACAAAGAACAGGAAGATGAGCTTGAAGCTGTATCCGGTGAGAAAAGGACGATTCTCGGAAGATTTGGCAGACATGGTATTGATACTCCTTTATCTGGATGGATTCTGCAGGGTCAAAAGGACAACGGTCTAAACATGCTCTGTGCCGGGGAACATATCAACAGGGATCGCCTTGACACAGCGGTACCCGCCGTGAACAAGGTATTCCAGATCCCGGGCCTGGGTCTGGGGATTGCAGGAAACATAAACGACCCTGGACGGCGCCAGCGTGAGCAGGGAACGTAGGAAGGGCTCGTCGCTGCCGGCACGCGGAGGGTCCATCAGCACCACATCCGGTGCGCTGCCTTCCCTGGCCAGGTCCACCATGAAACGGCCGGCATCCTGGCAGATGAAGGTGGCATTGGTGACGCCGTTGCGGCGGGCGTTTTCTTTGGCGTCCCGGACAGCATCCGCGTTCAGCTCCACACCGATCAGGCGATCCAGCCTGTCCGCGGCGCACAGGCCGATGGTGCCGGTGCCACAGTAGGCGTCCAGAACGGTCTCGTGTCCGGTCAACCCCGCGGCATCGATGGCGGTTTGATACAGGACCTCCGCCTGCTGCGCGTTGACCTGATAGAAGGATTGCGGACTGATGCGGAAGGTCTTGCCGCACAGGGAATCCTCCATCCAGCCGTTGCCGTACAGCACCACATCCTTCCGGCCCAGCACCATGCTGGTTTCACGCTGATTGACATTCAGCACCAGGGTGGTGATCTCCGGGTGGAGGGACAGCAGCTCCTGGGTAAAAGCCTTCCCGCCGGGAAATTCCTGCGCGGTGGCGACCAGGATCACCATGATCTGCTTGCTGTGGTATCCGGTGCGGATGACGATATGCCTCAGAAAGCCGCGGTGTGTATATTCGTTGTAGATCCGCAGCTTGTATCTGGGCAGCATGGTCACGATATCCTGAATGATGCGGTCGGCCCGACGGTCCTCCAGGAGGCAGTGGTGCACCGGTACCACATGATGTGTCCCTGCGGAATAAACGCCGCTGTAGGGGATACCACGCTTGTCCACGGAAAGAACGGCGTGCACCTTGTTGCGATAATGACAGGGATACTGCATTCCGCGGATGGGCTCCACCGGGCAAAAAGAACGGAGCAGCGCTTCGGTATACTGCTGCTTCTTCTGCAGCTGTACCGCATAGGGGATGCCCGCCATCTGACATCCGCCGCACCGGGCTGAAACCGGACAGCGGAAATCATAAACCGCCCTGGAAGAAGGATGCGGAAGCGCTTGAGGTCTGGGAGATACCGGGGGTTTCATCGGGAAGGTCCTCCATTCCGTTGAAAGGGATCGAACGGTGGTATTATAACAGGCCGGGCCGCAAAACGCAATTGTTAAACAACAGAAATTGTGCTATACTTTCTCCCCGGCAGGAGGAAAGAATCCATGGCTTCTGATCGCGCGGACTTCTCCCAGGGAAAGGTATCGTCCCATATCCTTGCACAGGCGATCCCGCTGGCGCTGGCTCAGCTGGTGCAGATGCTTTACAATGTAGTGGACCGTATTTATATCGGCCATTTGCCGGGAACGGACAGCCTGGCGCTGACCGGTGTCGGCCTGACCTTTCCCATTGTGACCATGGTGGCCGCGTTTACCAATCTGTTCGGAACCGGCGGCGCGCCTCTGTTTGCCATTGCCCGGGGAGCCAAAGACGAAAAACGGGCCAACGCGCTGATGGGCAATGTGTTTACCATGCTGGCGCTGACCTCGGTGGTGCTGATCGCGGTGTGCTATCTGGTGCGGCGGCCGCTGCTCTTCCTCTTCGGAGCCAGTGAGGCCTCCTATGTCTATGCCGATGCCTACCTGGTGGTGTATATCCTCGGCACGCCCTTCACCATGCTGGCGACCGGTATGAACGGCTTCATCAATGCTCAGGGCTTCCCGAAGGTCGGCATGCTGACCACGATGATCGGCGCGGTCATCAATCTGATCCTGGATCCGATCTTCCTGTTCGTTTTCAACTTGGGTGTTGCAGGCGCGGCGGTCGCGACAGTGATCAGCCAGTGCATCTCCTGCATATGGGTCCTGCGTTTCCTGACCGGGAAAAAGGCTGTCGTTCCGCTGCGGAAGGAGTACCTGAAGCCCCAGCCAAAGCTGGTCGGGGAGATCGCGGCGTTGGGCTTCTCGGGCTTTATCATGCAGGCGACCAACTGCGCGGTGCAGATCGCCTGCAGCTCCACTCTCAGCCTGTATGGCGGCGACCTGTACGTGGGTGTGATGACGGTCATCAACTCCATCCGTGACGTGGCCACCATGGTGGTGAACGGCATTTCGGACGGCGCACAGCCGGTGATCGGGTACAACTACGGCGCAGGACACAATGACCGGGTGAAGCAGTCCATCCGCTTTATGACGGTGGTGACGATCGTTTATACCTTTGTAGCCTGGATGATCGTGCTGGTTTTCCCACGCGGACTGATCGGGATCTTTACTTCAGATACCGCCTTGCTGGATGCCGGCCCGGAGGCTTTGAAGATCTATTTCTTCGGTTATTTCTTTATGACCTTCCAGTACAGCGGGCAGTCCTGCTTCCGTTCCCTGGGTAAGGCAAAGCAGGCGGTGTTCTTCTCTATCTTCCGTAAGATCGTTATCGTGGTACCGCTGACGTTGCTGCTGCCGGGGCTGGGCTTTGGCGTGAACGGCGTTTTCATGGCGGAGCCGATCTCCAATGCCATCGGCGGTCTGGCCTGCTACCTGACCATGTGGTTTACCGTCTATCGTCATCTGGACAGCGGTCGGGTTTAAGATTGGAAAGGCTGACCGTCCAGCACGGTCTCGACCAGCTTTTCTCCTTCATAGACAAGCTTCAGCGAAAAGAACGGCCGGTTTTCCTCCAACAGCCGGAAGAAGACCTTGTCCCCCTCCCAGATGGGGAGTTGGCTGACCTATGCCTTGGGGACCCACTCCAGCGTGCCTTCATTACAGTCGATCATTTCACCCTGCCAGGCATCCGCCGTAAAGAGAAACATGTATTCCCGGAAGGCTTCCGAGACGAAGGTCACGATGCCGCGGAAGCGCATGGAGGTCAGCCGCAGTCCGGTTTCCTCCAGCGCCTAACGCAGCACACAATCCTCGGGGGATTCACCGTCCTCGAAGTGCCCGCCGACGCCGAGCCACTTATCGTGGTTGACGTCATTTTTCTTTTTGACGCGGTGCAGCATCAGGTAGGCGTCGTTCTGCTCCAGATAGCAGAGGGTGGTCATGTTGGGAATGCTCATCTTGTGTACCTCCGGTCGGAAAGAAGAAAAGGCCTGCTTTCACAAGCAAGCCCATTGGAAAAACAGCATTACTGCAGAGCGGCCTCAAAGGCCTCAAAGAAGTCCGGACAGCTCCATACACCGCAGGCGGCGACCCGATCGCCCTTGACCAGCATCTGTACCGACAGACCATTATCCAGGGTAAAGGTCAGGCTCTGCTTGTTGTTCAGGCTGCCGCTGCTTTCGTAGACGGCGGAGGAGAGCAGCGTCTTCAGCAGCTTTTCGCAGGCATCCTTGCCCTCCACAACGCCCACATCGCTGAGCTCGATGGAGGAGACATGCCCGGAAAGCTGCAGCGTATCGGAAAGCTTCTCGCTGCCGCGGAGCGCGGTACCGTTGAAGGAGACACGCTGGAAGACCCGGACGGTGCCGTTGACTTCCGCGGCGACCAGCGTGGTGGCCATGCTCTTGACGCCATAGACCGTAGTGCCGGCTTCCACTATATTGCTCATGACGGAGCTTTGGCTTGCGAGCGCGGGCTCCGAAGTATACTCCTGAACCGTACCGACAGCCGAGCCAAGCAGACTGGAAGAGACTGAAGTCGGTTCACTCAGCATACGGTAATATTGTCCCTGAATGCCGATCAGGGGGAAGGTGCTCTTGCCGGTCGCCCACAGGCTGTGATAGCCGGGGGCACTTTGCTGGGAGGAGACCTGCAGGCTGTTGTTCTTCAGCTCCTTGGCGACTTCGGCATCCGCGGTCAGCACGGCGGCTTCTGTCGGATCGGAGCCGGCCGCAACGGAACGCACCAGCTGATCCTGGGCTGCTGTGGCAGGCGCGGCGGACTGACGACGGACGGCATACACACTTCCGCCAAGCAGAAGCACCGCTGCCGCGGCGATGGCGGCTGCCCTTGCATATATGGGCTTCGTGCGCCTGACCTTGCCTCCGCGGGCCTCCGTGAGGATCCGGACCTTCAGTTCCTGCCCGGCCACCATGTCACCCAGCATCTCATCTGCAATTTCAGGCAGTTGATCCAGCTGCTTCACCGGGCATCATCTCCTTTCAGCAACTCTTCCAGCTTTTTTCTTCCGCGGCTCAGGCGGGAGGATATGGTCCCTTCCGGCAGATCAAGGATCAAGGCGATCTACGAGATACCGTAGCCCTGATAGTAGTGCAAGAGAATAACCTCCTTGAAACCGGCGGGTAATTGATTCACGGCTTCCATCATGGCTTGCTTTTCGGACAGATCGCTGATCTCATCCGGGGCGGGGAACAATTCATAGGCAGGGCTGCCGAGCACAACGCGCTTCAGCCAGGAGCCGCGCCAAAGATCACGGCAGCGGTTGACGGCCACGCGGAGCAGCCAGGCTTTCTCTCGCCCTTCCAGCAGGACAGGCTTTGTGGTCAACAGCTTGACAAACACATCCTGACAGACATCCTCTGCCCGCTGACGATCGCCGAGATAAAAATAGCACATGCGCAGTACATCGGTTGCGTACTTCGCATAGATCTCGTCAAAGCTCAGAGAGCTGGGCGGGGATTCGGTTTCTGCCGGCACAGGGGGATCCTTTGAGAATCCATCCAATATCATAACGCAGATACCTTCTTATTTCTTCCCGGAAGACCATGACAATTTCGGGAACATTCAAAGAAAATAAAATGAAATAATTGTAACAAACAGATAACGATCAGCCTTCCTGCAGATAGGGGAGCAGCGCGGGCATAATGGCCCTGTAGCCTTCGGGCTTGATGTGCATGCCCTCTTTGGTATATTCCGCCTTCAATCTGCCCTGCTCATCCTTCAGCGCATCATTGACGTCAATGTAGCGCAGCCCCAGCTTTTTCGCAAGGGCCTCCACCTGGCGGTTGGCTTCATTGATCCGCTCGTTGCTGCGGATGCGGAGCGCGGGCTTGATCTGCTCAATGGCAGCATCGATGTTGATGGGGTAGTAGGCCATCAGGGTGATCCTTGCGCTGGGCAAAGCGGACAGGATCTGCCGGAGCAGCGCATCGTAATGGGCGATCACGGACTCGGTGGTCCACTCGGCGACGGTCAGGTCATTGGTGCCGATGTTGATGAAAATGCGGGAAGGCTCCAGGTCAAGCACGCAGGTGTTCAGCGCGGCCTCCAGCTGAGAGATGACATACCCTCCGATGCCGCGGTTGTAAACGGCGTAAGGCAGATCCAGCTTCTTCACGAATTCCTCGATGGGAAACTGCTCCATCAGGGAAGAACCCACGAAAAGGATCTGCCCCTTGTGTGCGGACTTGTTCTTTTCGGCATAGCTTGCCAGCAGCTGCTCCTGGTGCCGGGCCAAAGTCATCTTATGATCCATGGTTCAATCCTCCTGTTCCTCGGCCTTCAGGGTATCCTGCACGTAGCCGGTCAGGATATCCACCAGCCGGGCATTCTTGCCGCCGCCGGCCACGATGGTATCGGCGTACTGGACATAGTTGCGGATATACAGATCATACATGGGCTTCACGGTGGTGAGATACTGCTCGGCGATGCCGTCAATATCGCGCCCGCGCTCTTTGATGTCCCGCTGGATCCTTCGCAGCAGGCAGATATCCGGCTCCACCTTCATGTAGATCTTCAGGAACATCAGCTTGCGCAGCCGCTCGTCATGGAAGCAGTGGATGCCTTCCAGAATGAGTACTTCGGGCGGCTGCAGCAACTCATCCTCCCGGTCGGCGCGGACATGGTGCGCATAGTCATAGGCCTTCCGGGTGATGGGCTTGCCCTCCATCAGCTGCTGAACATCCTGAAGCAGCAGGTCATGATCGAAGATCTGCGGCTCATCGTAGTTCAGCTTCACGCGGCGCTCAAAAGGCAGGAAGGAATGATCCTTGTAGTAGCAGTCCTGCTGAAGCATCAGGCAGCGGTCGCCCAGCTTGTCCTTCAGGGATTCCGCCAGGGTCGATTTGCCGCTGCCGCTGGCACCGCATATACCGATAAAAAGCATAACGCTTCCTCCCGAAATTCAATCATTCTTAAAGATAGACCATTGCGGGAGGATTGTCAAGGTTTCTTGTGGACGTTGCACTGAGAATTTGCTTTTACGTGTCATCTTTGTGAAATTTCGCAAGAGGTGGACGAGAAAGGGAAAAGTGTGCTATAATGAGATTCGGAATGCCATACGGTATTCCTGAAGGAGTATGCAATGGGCTGCGCAAAGGTGATCCTTGCTTCCGCCTCTCCCAGACGGCGGGAGCTGATGAATATGACCGGTATCCCTTATGAGGTGGACCCCGCGGATGTGGATGAACACACCACGCTCGGGGCACGGGAGGCCGTGACGGAGCTGAGTCGACGGAAAGCTGCCGCCATTGCCGCGCGGCATCCCGGTGCGATCGTGATCGGCTCGGATACGCTGGTGGCGATCCATGACCGGGCTTTAGGCAAACCGGTGGACGAAGAGGATGCCTTCCGTATGCTTCGGATGCTGTCCGGAAACACGCATCAGGTGTATACCGGGGTCACGGTGATCGCCGCGGACGGTACGGTGCGTACCGAGGTGGATGTGTCCCATGTCACCTTTTCGGAAATTTCCGATCGGGAGATCCGTGACTATATTGCCACCGGAGAACCCATGGACAAGGCCGGCGCCTATGCCATGCAAGGCCTGGCCGGACAATGGATCGCCCATGTGGACGGCTGTCCCTCCGGGATCATCGGCCTGCCGGTGCCCCTGACTGTGAAGCTGCTCAGGGAAGCAGGCTGCACCAAGTAAAAACCAGCAAGGAGAGAATTTCCCGATGAATATTATGGCCCCGGATATCGGATTGGATATCGGTTCCGCCAATACATTGATGTGTGTCAAGCGCCGCAAGGTGGTCATCAACGAGCCGACGATGGTGGTTGCCTCCTCCAGTGACAAGCGGCTGATCCGCGCGGTGGGGGATGAGGCCCTGGAACTGATGGGCCGCACGACGGATCAGCTTGTGTCCATCCGCCCGATCAACGCGGGTGAGGTGGAGGATTTCGACGCCACCGCGGTGCTGATCCGTTACTTCATGCGCAAGGCCATCGGCGTCAGCAATCTGTGGAAGCCCCGTGTACTGGTGGCGGTGCCGACCAATCTTCCGGCGGTCTCCAGGAAAGCGCTGATCGAGGCGGTAACCATTGCCGGCGGACGCAGAAAAGCGGTTTACCTGGTGGATAAGCCCCTGTGCTCCGCCATCGGCAGCGGACTGAATGCCTATGATCCCTCCGGTATTATGGTGGTGGACATCGGCGGCGGCTCGACCAATGTGGCGGTGATCTCCCTGGGCGGTATCGTGGTGTCCCAGACGATCCCTGTGGGCGGCTATCAGATGGACGAGGCCATTATCAACTATCTGAAAAAGAATTCCAGCATGGTGATCGGCCAGCGCACGGCGGAGGGCCTGAAGATCGACCTGGCTTCCGCCATGCCCACCAAGGATACCCGCTGCGTGCGGGTGCGCGGACGGGATCTGTTCTCGGCCCATGCCATGACCGTGGAATTCACCGCGGCCCAGGCCTATGACGCGGTGCGGGAGCCCTGTGCCGCCATCCTGCAGTCGGTGAAATGGGTACTGGAGCGGACCCCTCCGGAGTTGGCGGCGGATATTATGCGCTCCGGCATTCACCTGACCGGCGGCGGCTCCCAGCTGTTTGCGCTGGACCAGTATATCGCCAGTATGGTGGGGATCCCGGTGAAGCTGGCTAAGGAGCCAGAGTTCAGCACGATCCAGGGCCTCAGCTTCCTGATCGAGGATTCCAACCTGTTTGACGGGATCGCCCGTAAAAATATGCGCCAGTAAACCGGAGCGCACCACCAAAGTGAGGTGAAACGAAGCCTTGGCACTGTTCCATCATAAAAAGAAGCGGGAGAATGAGCAGGAAGAGCAGCAGCAACCGGAGGAGGATTATTCCTTCGACGATGACCTGGAGTCCATCACTGCGGACCTGCCCACGGATGAACCCGAAGAACCGGAAGAGGAGGAAGCGGAGGAAGAGACCGCTTCCGATACGCCGGAGGAGGCGCTGGCCAAATTCCGCGCCGCGCATTCCTATACAGCGCGGGAAAAGAACGAAGAGGATACGGAACGGGAGGAAGAGGAGCCTCCCCGGCCACGTCAGCTGATCGAGCTGGAAAATCAGCCGGAGGAAGAAAAGAAAAAACGCAAGAACAAGAAAAAGAAGCGCCGTCAGCAGGACGTGGACGACGCGACCTCCTCTGTGTTTTATCGTGTCCGCACAGGCTTCAAGATCGGCATTACCATTGTGCTGGTGCTGGTGGTGGCCGCGATGGCGGCTTCCAATTATATTACAGATATTGCGGTGCTCAAGCTGCCGGAAAGCTGGGTGGCGGCTGTGGTCACGCCTGTGCAGGCGATCTTCAGCAACGCGACGGGCTCCGTGGCGGATTATCTGCGCAAGCTGAAGCTTCGCGCCACGCTGGAGGAGGCCTACGAGGAGGTCGTGGCTGAAAACGAGCAGCTGGCCTATCAGGCCATGCTGGCGGAGGAACTGCAGAACCAGCTTTCCCAGTACGAGGACCTTTATGAGGAGATCAATGCCAACCGCCAGATGAATCCCGTAGCAGCTACGGTCATCGGCAAGGAGGACGGCAATTATTTCTCCACCTTTACCATCAACAAGGGCAGTAATGACGGCATTGAGGCCTACATGGCTGTGACGGTTTCCGGCGCCCTGGTGGGATACACCGAGACGGTGAAGGAGTCCACCTCCACGGTACGCACCATTATCGACAGCGACGCCTCCATTGCCGCGTTGATCCAGTCCAGCCGTGACCAGGGTACGGTCCGCGGCACGCTGGGCGTGGATGGTACTGCCATGTGCCGCATGTATTACCTTTCCGAGGACCATCTGCCGCGTCCCGGTGACACGGTGGTGACCAGCGGTGTGGGTATGTCCTTCCCGAAGGGCATACCGATCGGTACGGTGCGTGAGTCCACCCGTGGTATGGAGAGCAACAAGTCCTACATTGTGGTGGAGCCCACGGCCGACTTTGAGCATATTGAATACGTGATCGTGTACCGGTATCAGCCCACGGCGGAAGCGGTGCAGGGACGGGACAGCTCCTCCGTGAGCACGGAGTATGTGCCGATCGAGACGGCCCGACCCTATCCCACGCTGCGGATCGGCGCCTCCAGCTATTTCCTGCCTACGGCCACGCCGGACCCGGCAACGGTGACGGCTTCTCCCACACCTTCTCCCACGCCGACGCCCTCGCCGACGCCCAAGGCCACGACGACGCCCACACCTGCGCCGGAAAGCACGGAGACCGTGTATGAGTACCAGGTGGTGGCCACCGGTCCCACGGCGACGCCCACCGCGACCCCGTCTCCGACGCCGACGCCGTTTATTACCTACTCTCCCGGCGATCTGACCTGGGAGGAGGAATAATATGCGGGAAACGATGCACCGGTTTGCCCGGAGCTTTGTGGGGCGGAACCTGATCATGACCGCGGTGTGTGCCCTGGCCTATCTGCTGCAGGTGAGCGTGATGCCCTATATCAGCATCGGCGGCGTCACGCCCAGCCTGTTGTGGATCATGCTGGCCATCATGGTGGTGGGCTTCGGCAAGAACCGCAGCTTCTGGTGCGGCGCGATGTACGGCATCGTGCTGCAGAGCGTGATGCCCACCACCAGTATCGTCAGCCTGATGATGTATCCGCTGATCACCATCGTGGCCGGACTGCTGTTTGCGGACAAATCCCATCAGCAGCTGGAGCAACGACGGGCCCAGGGACGCAGCGACAGGAATGCTTCACCGCTCCTGCGCACGCCTGTGTGCTGCGCGGTCATGACCTTCCTCTATAACGTGGTGAATATCAGCTATATTTATCTGCGCGGTACGGACGTGACGGGCGACCATCTGATGCGGGGCCTGTTGCATATGGTGCTGACTACCCTGCTTTGTCTGCTTTTGATGTTCCCAATCCGCTATCTATTGGGCCTGCGGTACAACCGGCTGGAGCGGAAGCAGGCGGTAAAGTATGAAAACGCCGTACCCAAGCCGAAAGGAGGCCGAATTTGAAAAAGCCGAACCTGAAAGCAAAAGGCATGAACCTGCGGTATCTTATCGCGGTTTGTGTGATCTTTGGGATGTTTATTTATCTGATCAACGGCCTGGTCAATCTGCAGCTGCGCAATGGCGAGGAATATGCCGAGAAGGCGGAGGACGGCCGGACCAAGACCATCGTGCTTCGCGGCAAGCGCGGCAGCATTACCGACGCGGATTCCGTGATCCTGGCGGAGGATGAGTATATTTATAACGTGACCTTCTACAAGGATCCTTCCCAGACCAGCAAGGCCCAGTACCAGACCTTCACCCAATCCATTATCGACACCATTGAAATTATTGAACGCAACAATGGCACCATGGCCATTGACTTTGACATCGAGCGCAATGAGGAGACGGGGGAGTGGCAGTTCAACTTCGGCTCCGGCGTTTCGGAGGCGGTGCTGGCCACCCGTGAAAGCCAGTGGCGCTCCAACAACTATCTGACTACGACCAAATATCCCACCGCGGAGGACTGCATCGTGGCGCTGAAGAAGCGCTTCCGCCTGGTGAACAGTGAGGACGAGATCCCTGCCCTGAAGGAAGAGGAGGGGGATGACTATGTGGATGTTTACGTAGTGGATGAAGAGACGATGTGCAAGGTGATGGCGATCTACTGCGAAATGCAGATGAACGTGTTCAACTCCCAGCCCATCGTTATTGCCAAGAATGTAGCCTATGAGACCGTGATCGAGGTGGAGACCAAGAGCATCATGCTGTCCGGCATGGAGATCGCGGTGGGTACCAAGCGTGTGTATCCAAAGTCCACCCTGGCGGCACAGATCATCGGCTACATCGGCGCCATCCCTTCCCAGAGCACCTGGCAAACACTGAAGGCCAAGGGCTACAGCTATAACGATACCATCGGTCGTGACGGTATTGAGAGCTCCATGGAGGACTGGCTGACCCAGAATTCCTCCGCCCGCTCCGGCAGCCGTGTGGTGGAGCGCGACCAGATGAGCCGCGTGGTGCGTGAGCTGAGCTATACGGAACCACAGGACGGCAACAACGTAAAGCTGACGCTGATCGCGTCGTATCAGCAGCAGGCGGAAAAAGCCATTGCCGAGAACGTGAGCGATACCCGCGACGTGCAGGAAAAGCTGATGGTTTCCGACTCCTGGCTGAATGAAAACAAGAGTGATATCGCCACCCGCAACTGGGAGACGTATCCGTTGGAGCTGGCGGAGCACGGCTGCATGGTGGTGCTCGATATGCAGGATCGCGTGCTGGCCCTGGCCAATTATCCTACCTATGACCTGAATGCCCTGGTTGCCGGCGGCAAGGAGGCCATTGAGATCCTGCAGGATGACCGCGGCCTGCTGCTGAACTACGGCATCGCTGCCCGCGGAACGCCCGGTTCCATTTTCAAGATGGTGACCGGCTACGGCGTGCTGGCGGAGGGCGAGCTGAGCCCCACGGAACGCTTCTCCGACATGGGCTACTACAAGAAGTACAACAGCGACGAAAGCACGGCCCCCAAGTGCTGGATCAGCGAGAACTACCGCTATAAGCATCAGAATCAGACCATCGTGCAGGGCCTGTCCAACTCCTGCAACTACTTCTTCTATGAAATGGGCTCCCGGTTGGGTGAGGACCGCCTGTACCGGTATGCCTCGCTGTTCGGCCTGACCAGCAAGACCGGCATTGACCTGCCCGGCGAGGTGCGCAGCGTGGTGGGTTGCCAGAATACGCTGTACGACACCACCAAGGACATGTCCGAATCCAGCCAGGACACCTCCATCCCGATCATTGCCTTCAACGCCATCAAGAAGCATCTGCGCAACTGCGGCGCCTCCTACAACATCTCCTATGATGATGAGCGCTTGAGCGTATGCGCCAAGCGGCTGATGGACATGGCTGTGAATACAGCTCAGACCGACTGGGTACCCAACATCCGTACCATCCTGATGGAGGAGCTGGGCATGACCAAAGCCATGGTCTACACCCAGGTGGTTATCGGCGACACCTACAACTACATGAACGAGATCAAATGGGGCGGATCGCAGACGATCATGACCGCGATCGGTCAGTCTGTGACGACCCTGACGCCTATCGCGGTCGCGCGGTATGTATGCGCCATTGCCAACGGCGGTTATGTGTATAATGTCTCCATTGTGGATTCCATCACCTCACCGGACGGCGAGATCCTGAGTCAGCGAACGCCACAGCTGGTCAACTATCTGGAATACGCGGATGAGTATCTGCCGCTGATCCGGGAAGGCATGGAAGGCGTGGTGGACGACGGTGGTACCGCGGCCAAGTACTTCAAGAACTGGAAATATCAATCGGAGATCAACGCGAAGACGGGCACGGCGCAGACCACCAGCATCGACCTGGAAAACAACTCCTGGTTCGTTTGCTTCGCGCCCCGTGAGAATCCGGAGATCGTTGTGGTGGTGTTTATCCCGCACGGCTATTCCGGCGGCAACGGTTCACTGGCTGCCAAGAACTTCATTGAATGGTATCTGGACCAGAAGACCCTGCGAACAACGGACTACGACCTGCCGATCGGCAATACCCTGGCACCCTGACGTAGGAAGGAGAAAGAACATGGGCAAATCCTGGCTGATCGCTTCCGGCAAAGGCGGCGTGGGCAAATCCACGATCGCCGCGTGCCTGGGGCTGGGCCTGGCACAGCTGGGTCAGGATGTATGCATTGTGGACGCTGACATCGGGCTGCGGGACCAGGATGCCATTCTCGGCATGACGGACCGCGTGGTCTATGACCTGATGGACGTGGTCAGCAAGCGGTGCAGGCTGGAGCAGGCCCTGCTGACCACGGATGTCCACGAGCGCCTGACCCTGCTGCCCGCGGCGCAGTTTGCCCGCTGCAAGGATCTGAAGGGCCCGGACTTCACCCGGGTGATGAAAGAACTGAAGCGCAGCAAGGACCATGTGATCATCGATTGCCCGGCCGGCATTGAGCATGGCCTGCGCAGCCTGCTGCACGATCCGGCGGATGAGGTGATCCTGATCACGACCCCGGACGATATCTGCATGCGGGACTGCGAGCGCACCTCCATGGTGGTGACCGGCAAGCATCAGCCGCGTCCCAGATTGATCGTGAACCGGCTGGATGAGGCCTTGATCCGCGCCCATGAGATGTATTCTGCCCAGGTGGTTTCGGAGACCATGGATCTGGCACTGCTGGGGGAGATCCCGGAGGATCAGAGCGTCTATCGTGCCGCGCTGACCCATCGTACGGCGATGGAGCTGGATTGCCCCGCCTCCCGGGCGATGATGCGTATTGCGCACCGCATGCTGGGGGAGGAGGTGCCGCTGCCCATGCTGGGGACGGCGGTGCTGCCCTGGTACAAGCGGCTGTTTGACCGCGGCCCCTCCGCATTGATTACAAAGGAGGTCAACCGAACTTGATCGTAGAAAACAGACGATCCCGCGCGCACCTGGACCTGGTGCTGATCGTCATGGTATTCTCTCTGGCATTGTTCAGCATTCTGGCGGTGTCGGTGGCAACCTATTCCACCAGTTCCTCCGAGGATGCCTCGCTGCTGACCCATATTGTTGAATCCAGTTATGCCATGCGTCAGTGCCTGTTTGTGCTGATCGCGCCCGTGATCATCACCACGCTGCTGAACATTCCCTATGATTTTTATTACCGTCGGGCAGGGTTCATTTATGTGGCCGCAACGGTCCTGGTACTGTTTACCCTGGTATCCAACGGCGCTACGGGCGTGAAGGCCTGGACGGATATTATTTACGGCTATACGATCCAGCCCTCGGAATTTATCAAACTGGCCCTGATCCTGTTCCTGGCCAGGCTGCTGTCCCGGTACGAGCATCCTCTGAGCAACCTGCGGCAGCTGATCGAGCTGGGTGTCACGGTGGGCATCCCGGCTATCATCGTGCTGGCTTCCGGCGAGATGGGCTCTCTGATGGTGGTTATCTTCATCGTCGCTGTCATGCTCTTTTTCGCGAATACCAAGGCAAGCACCCTTTGGCTGCTGCTGCTGGCGGCTGTGCTGATGATCGCCGCACTGTTTGGCTACATGGTGGCCTTCAACTCGGACAGCTACCGTCTGGCCCGCATCATGGCCTTCATTGATCCTTCTTCCTATTCCTCTACGGACGCCTATCAGCAGACCCAGTCCAAGATCGCCATCGGCTCCGGCGGACTGACCGGTATCGGCATTTTCGTGAACGGTGCCTGGAGCCAGCTGAACTATGTGCCTGCCGACTGGACGGACTTCATCTTCGCGACGATCGGCGAGGCCTTTGGCTTTGTGGGCTGTATGGCGATCATCCTGGTGTATCTGGGGATCATCCTGCGGATGCTTTATCTGGCCCGCTATACCCGGGACCGCTTCGGTATGCTGGTCATCATCGGTGTGATGGCCATGCTGCTGTTCCATGTGTTCTAGAATATTGCCATGACTACGGGCGGCATGCCAATCACAGGTATTCCGCTGCCGTTTATCAGCTATGGCGGCTCCAACATGGTGACGAACATGGCCGGCGTGGGCCTGGTGCTGATGGTCACTAAGAACCGCAGTCTGTCCGCGCCGGTGAACGCGCCGCAACGGCAGGCAGCGCTTCGCTTCTACCGCGGCAAGAAAGCATGAGAGGGGAGTAATGAATGCAGCCGATCCGAATTGTGGGGGCACTGATCGATAACATCAGCAAGGTCATCGTGGGCAAGGAGGAAGCCATCGAATATGCGCTGATCGCTCTGCTTTGCCGTGGCCATGTGCTGATCGAGGATGTCCCCGGTGTAGGCAAAACCACCCTGGCCAGCGCCCTGGCCAAGTCGCTGAGCTGCTCCTTCCGGCGCATTCAGTTTACGCCGGATCTGATGCCTTCCGATGTGACCGGCTTTACGCTGGTGAACTTTCAGACCGGGCAGATGGAATTCCGGGAGGGCGCGGTGATGAGCCAGGTGGTGCTGGCGGATGAGATCAACCGTACCAGCCCCAAGACCCAGTCCGCGCTGCTGGAGGTGATGGAGGAGCACCAGGTCACGGTGGACGGCGTGACGCATGCGCTGCCGCAGCCTTTCATTGTGCTGGCGACCCAGAACCCCAGTGAATTTGTGGGCACCTATCCGCTGCCGGAGGCCCAGATGGATCGCTTCTTCCTGAAAATCAGCATCGGCTACCCCACGGTGGAGCAGGAGATGGATGTGCTGGCCCGCTATTCCACCTCGGTGAAGCCGCTGGATACCCTGCGCCCGGTATGCAGTGCGCAGGATGTGCTGGCCCTGCAGGAGATGGTGACACAGATCTACTGCTCTCCTGAGGTGCGCAGCTATGTGGCCAATATTGCCGCGGCGACCCGGAAGGATCCGGCGCTGACGCTGGGAGCTTCCACCCGTGCGGCCATCGCCCTGATCCACGGTGCGCAGGCCTGCGCGCTGCTGGATGGCCGGGATTTCATCATTCCGGAGGATGTGCAGCATATGGCAAGGGCCGTGCTGTGCCACCGCCTGGTGCTGAATCCGGAAGCGCGGATGAAGGGCGTGACGGCGGAGGCTGTGATCGATCATATTATGCAGACGACGGCTGTACCGGTGAAGCTATGAGGCAACAGGCTGTCTGGCTGCTGTTCATCATCGGGGTGCTGACGGTGACGGCCTTATCCGTCGGCAGCCCTGTTTTTCTTATGATGGCTGTGCTGCTGTTGTTGGTCATGGTGATGGGGCTGGTCAGCGTCCTCTGGACGGCTTCCACCCTTCGGACCGAAGTGCAGCTGGAGGAACACCGGGTCTGCCGCGGGGCGGATGTCAAACTGAAGGTCGTGGTGCATTGCGGCGGATTGCTGCCGATCGCGCCGATCTCGGTTGCGCTGCATACCATGCCCGGAACAGAGCAGACCGTGCTTCGGCTGCACCGTGCCAACGGCAAAAGGCAGCGGACCACGACGGTGCTGCACTGTGAGCATGTCGGTGTTTGTCATCCCGGCGTGGCAGGCTGTACGGTGGAGGATTGCTTCGGGCTGTTTTCCAGAACGGTGACCGATTTTCCGGAAGGGCCGGAGCTGATGGTGGTGCCGCAGACCTTTGAGGTGGCGGAGCTGACCTACGCGCCGGGGGATCCGGGCATGGAAACGCTGGCCAGGGCGACGGAGGATATCACAGACCCGTCGGACTTCCGCGCCTATGCGCCGGGCGATCCCATGAAGAAGATCCATTGGAAGCTGAGCATGCGCAAGCAGGAGCTGGTGGTGCGGCGCTTTGAGGAGCCGGCCCTTCCGGATGCGCTGGTACTGATGGACTGCTCGGCGCCGCATGGGGATTCGGTCCAGGAAAAAGCCGATATACGGGATGCGATGCTGGAGACAGCGGCTTCCGTAATGGAGAGCGCCCGGGACGGCCATCAGCTGCGATTGCCCCTGATGGGAGCGCATCCCACACAGCTTGCTTCCGGGATGGGGATGCCGTTGATCCTGGAAAACCTGGCCCGGGCGGACTTTACGGAGACGGACCGCTTTGAGCGGGTGCTGACGATGGAATCCCGCAACATGAGCCGGGTGGGCTGCCTGGTGATCATTGTCAGCCGGATGAACGGCCAGCTTACCGAAACCATCCGGCAGATGCGCAGGATGGGGCCGGTGGTACGGCTTTATCTGGTAACGGCCGCGCCGGAGGATGAGCGGCTGATGCGCTATGTGGTGCGGCTGCAGACCGCCGGTGTGGAGGTTTCCTATGTAACCCCGCTGGTATGCTGAGTCAAGAAGGAGGTGACGGAAGTGTCGAAGGAAGTGCTGCTGCGTGTGGCCAACAGATTCTGCTTGCTGCTGCTGCTTTCTTTGGGACTGCTGCTGCCTCTTTTCCGTGTGCTTGATCTGATGGCCTATGCTGCCTCCGGATGTTTGATGCTGGTGCTGGGGTGCCTGGTGTTCAGCCTGACCGGGCTCCATAAGACGCTGCGTGTGGCCATTCCGTTGGGAACGCTGGCGGCGTTGGTCGGTTGGCTGGTGCTGGGCGGTGCGGACTGCCTCATTGAGGTGGCGCGGGGACTGGTGCTGCAATCCTCCGGATTGACGACAGCGCTTCCTTTGATTGCGGGAAAGACCGCGCTTGCCGCAACAGTGCTGATCCTGTTGGCTGCCGGTATCACCACGAGCAGCGAAGCAGGGGCGGTTCCTTCGGCACTGCTGGTGATCCTGGTGCTGCTGGCCCTGTGGATCGGGGATTGTGCGGCGGCGATCCCGTGGACGATCCCTGCCATTGCCGCGGTGCTGACCATGGCGGCCTGCTCTTCTCAGGGAGAACGGAATGCGTTCCCGGTGCTGCCCTGGATGGCGGTGATCGCTGCCGCCGCCTGCCTTTTGGTCCCGCAAAGTGGTGTGACCGTGGAGCCGCTGAAGGAGAAGGCCGATGAGCTGCGCAGCCGCATCTATGATTATCTCTTTTTTACCGAAGCAAGAAACGTATTCAGCCTGGCCAATGAAGGCTATTACCCGCAGGGAGCGGACCAAATGGGCGGTACCGCAACGCCCACCACTGGTGAGATCCTGAAGGTCACGACGGACCGGACGGTGTATCTGCGCGGTGCCATCAAGGATACCTATACCGGCAGGACCTGGAAGGATACCCTGGGCAGCAAGCGCTATCTGTGGATCTCTCCGACGCGGCGGAGCGCCCGCAGCACGATCTTTGATGAGACGCTTCCGGCAGTGGAATCCTCTCTGACGGCTTCCACGGTGACAGTGACCATGCTGGCGGACAGCACCTCCTCTTTGCTGGTACCGCAGCGCATCCGCAGCCTGAGCGTCAGCGGGGATATGGTGGCCTACTTCAATGATGCCAGCGAGGTCTTTATTACCAGGGATCTGGCGGAAGGGGACAGCTACTCTGTGACCGCCCTGCTCCTCAAGGCAGGGGATGACGGGGTGGAGGCACTTGTCCAGGCGTGCCAGAGCAAGGCGGATCAAACTGCATATGAGGAGATCGTGGAGCAATACACTGCGGTGCCTGACCATGTGCAATCCCAGGTGCGGGAGCTGGCATGGAAAGCCATCGAAGGCGCGGAGACTCCCTATCAGAAGGCGTGGCAGCTGCAGCAATGGCTGAAGCAATATTGCACTTACACGCTGGAGGTGGACGCCCAGCCCACGGATGTGGACTTTGTGAGCAATTTCCTGTTGAACACCCGGGAGGGCTACTGTACCTACTTCGCCTCCGCGATGACGGTGATGTGCCGGCTGGTGGGACTGCCTGCGCGCTATGTGGAAGGCTTCCTGGCCACGCCCGGGGAGGATGGAACGGCAATCGTCACCGGAGAGCAGGGGCATGCCTGGACAGAGGTCTATTTTGCGGGCTTCGGCTGGCTGACCTTTGACGCTACCCCGGAGGAAAGCCGGAGCAACGACGAATCCCAAAGAAAGCAGGATCAGACAGAGAACAAGCAAAGCACCGTAACGCCCACGCCCGAGCCCCAGGCAGCAACGCCCACACCGGCACCGACCGAGGAACCCACCCAGGAGCCGACGGAAGCGCCTGATGTCTCTGAGCCAGAGAACACCCCTGCTCCTGAGAATACCCCGGAACCTGATGATCCGGATACAGACACACAATCCCCCAAGGCGGATTTCCCTTGGCTGTGGCTGCTGCTGGTGTTGCTGCTGGCCGCGGCAATCGTCGGCGTGTACCTGCGGCTGAAGCGGACTTCCCCGGAATATATGGCCGGTCACGCCGCCGATGATACGATACGCTGCGAGGTTTGGCTGCAGGCAGTGCATGACGCGCTGCGGGTGATGGGTAAGAAGCGTACAGCCGGTGAATCGCCCATGGCCTATCTGGAACGGATGAGTGCCGAAGGGCTGCCTTCGACGCTGAATGCTTTGGGTGCTTTGGAAACCCTGCTGTGCTACAGTCAGCGCGTACCGGATGCGGAGGACGCTTCCGTGGCCCGCACCGCATGGCGGGATCTGTATTTCAGAATGGATCGCAAGGCCCGCATCCGCTATGGCCTGATGCGTGCGGTGATTCCGACGGACCGAAGAAAATGGTCCCTATAAACAGGAGGAATGGAAATGAGCAAGATCTACACCAAGGCTGAACAGTTGATCGGACACACGCCCTTGCTGGAGCTGTGCCAGGTGGAAAAGAAGGAGCAGTTGGAAGCGCGGCTGCTGGTCAAGCTGGAATATTTCAATCCGGCGGGCTCTGCCAAGGATCGCGCCGCCAAGGGAATGCTGGATGATGCCGAAGCCAGGGGGCTGCTTCAAAAGGATTCGGTAATCATCGAGCCGACCAGCGGCAACACCGGCATTGGTCTGGCCTGTGTGGCCGCGGCCAGGGGCTATCGGGTCATCATTGTGATGCCGGATACCATGAGCGTGGAGCGCCGCATCCTGATGAAGGCCTACGGGGCGGAGCTGGTGCTGACGGAAGGCAAGCTGGGTATGAAAGGAGCCATTGCAAAGGCTGAGGAGCTGGCGGCTGCGATGCCTCATGCTTTCATCCCCGGACAATTTGTGAATCCCGCCAATGCCATGGCCCATTACACCGGTACCGGCCCGGAGATCTGGGAGGACACCGACGGTCAGGTGGATATCTTTGTGGCGGGCATCGGTACCGGCGGAACCATTACCGGTGTCGGGCGCTATCTGAAGGAACAAAATCCCGCGGTGCGTGTGGTGGGCGTGGAGCCTGCCGGGTCTCCTGTCCTGAGCCAGGGGAAAGCAGGCCCGCACGGGTTACAGGGCATTGGCGCGGGCTTTGTGCCGGAGCTGCTGGACACGGGCATCTATGATGAGATCATGACGGTGCAGGATGAAGAAGCCTATGCCGCCGGCCGGATGCTCGGCCGCACAGAGGGTGTGCTGGTGGGCATCTCCTCCGGCGCGGCACTGCATGCGGCCATTCAGCTGGCCAGGCGACCGGAAAACAAGGGGAAGACCATCGTTGCGCTGCTTCCGGATACCGGCGATCGTTACCTTTCCACGCCGATGTTTGCGGAATAAGCTCAGCAGGATCATGCTATAGAAGCCCAAAGTGCCGCTTCCGGGAAACCGGAGGCGGCACATCAAATTCTGATGAAACGCTTGCAAAACCACTTTGCCTGTGTTATACTTTTGGCTGTTCGTGGAGACGTATCGAAGCGGTCATAACGGCCCCGACTCGAAATCGGGTAAACCCTT
>R14__coassemble_243_pt1 | contig 43215 bp, 40 predicted proteins | sample R14__metabat2_high_PE_026 | metagenome-assembled genome bin R14 | reverse complement strand
CAAGGGCGGCACCGTGTACATGGAGCAGTACACCTCCTGCATGGTGGCTACCATGTTCTCTGCTGACATCACCGAGGAAAAGATGGACCGCTTCCTGGCCTACTATGAGTATCTGCTGTCTGACGAAGGCCAGCTGCTCCGTATGGGCCTGGAGGACGTAGACTACACCAAGGCCGACGACGGCACCATCACCCTCATCCGTGACGAGAACGGCAATGCCACTTCTCTGACTGTCGCTTATCCCTCCATCGCCACCACCCACTGGTGCTCCTGGGGCTTCGAGCTGGCCGCCTATGAGAACGTGGAGTACTTCGACGAGTACAACGCCGAGACCAAGGCTATGAATGCCGCTGCCTGCGCCATCCGTAACCAGAACCCCACCAAGGTGTATGTTGGCCCCATGCTGATCGATGACACCACCGTCACCGACGCTACCGGTGCCTTCTCCACCAACGCTGAGTACTGGGCCATCATCACCGGTACCGAGCCCGTGGCCGACATGTTCGCCGAAATGAAGCAGAAGGCTCTGGATTCCGGCCTGGCCGATGCTGCCAAGGTTGTGCAGGAGTATGCCGAGAAGTACGGCTGGTAAGACATTCTTTATCCGCATCGATTTGATGTGGAAGTAAAAATGCCTAAAGACAGGATGCAGTCCCGCATTGCATCCTGTCTCTTTTTGTGCTTGACTTTTGTGTAATATTGTGTATATTATTCATTGGAGGTGATGCTATGACACCGCTTCAGGAAACGCTGCTGGCACTCAAAGAAGCGGGTTTCATTCTTCATCGTGAAGGAAAGAAACATACAATTTATTACAATCCTCACACCCACCAGACCATTCCCGTAAAACGCCATGATTTCAACGATAACGATAAGAAATACATTTTGAAGGAAGCCGGCATTCGGAAATAATGATTTCCGTTCTGTATTAAGGAGGCATTTCCATGCGTAAAATTTATCCCGCATTACTCACCCAGCTGGAAGACGGCAGCTATCTGATCCGTGTACCGGATGTTTCCGGCTGCGTGACCACAGCTCCTACGATTGAGGAGGCGCTTGACAACATCAACGATGCCCTGAGTGGCTGTCTCTGCACCCTGGAGGACTTTGATGATCCGATCCCCGTTGCCTCCTCCCCTGCTTCGATTGCAGAGGAAGGCTCCACCGTTGTGTTAGTGGATGTCAACACCATGACCTATCGGCTGGAAACCGACACCCGTGCCGTCCGGAAGAACGTCTCCATGCCTGCATGGCTCTCTTATATGGCGGATCAGCGCGGTATCAACTGCTCCCAGGTGCTGCAGGACGCATTGAAGCGGCAGCTGAATCTTGCCACATGACTTTCAGGCGCTCCAATGCGCCTTTTTTCCTTGGTTGACATCCGGTTTTCCCTGCCTTATAATACACCTGAGCAATCAGCCGGAAACTGACTGTATGGAAAGAGGAATCACATATGCGTTCTGATAGGAAACCGGTGCTTCTCCCGGACGGTTTTACTTTCGAGGGCTGTGACTGGCATTTTGATGCTGCGCGTCCCGCGTCCATGGTGCTGAAGGACGGTACCATCGTTCCTTTTGACGATGCGAAGGAGATCACCTCCGCGCCGTTTACCAATGGTCTGGGCAGCGGCATCCGCACCACTTATGCCGGATTCGACGCCTGCCCCGATGCCCGCTTTGAAACCCAGGTGCTGGTGAATGATACCACCGGTTATGTGGACTGCACCCTGGTCCCGCTGCAGCTGGGCAGTACGCCCATCAAGGAAATGCGCTGGCCCCAGCCCCTGGTCTGTGAGGGAAAGGGCTGCTACGCGGTGGTAAACACCATGCAGGGCCAGCTGATCCCCAGTGACTGGCCTGCCGCTGTGTGTGAGAAGCTGCCTTTTGACGGCCAGATGTGCACCGAGAGCGCTTATATGCCCTGGTGGGGCGAGATTTCTCCCAAGGGCGGCTATCTGTGCTATGTGAACCAGAGCTGGGACGCGGCCTACGCCATTGAGCATCCCGCCGGCGGTCCCAACCGGATCTATATCCGCCATCTGCCCTCCCTGGGCAAGATGCGCCATGCCCGCACTGTCACCTATTGCTTCACGGCAGCCGGCAGCAGTTATGTGGATCTCTGCAAGCTGTACCGCACGATTGCCGATGAGGAGGGCCGCTCCGTGACCCTGCGGGAGAAGGCGGAGGAAAATCCCAACGTTGCCAAGCTGATCGGTGCCTGCGTGATGCATTGCCCCGGCAAGAAGCATGTTTCTCCCGACTCCTATTATTACAACAAGGAAGACCTTTCCAAGAATGACGCCCTGGAGACCTTCGACCACTGGGAGAAGCGGGTGCGTCAGCTGAAGTCCCTGGGCGTGGAAAAGCTGTACCTCCACCAGGACGGCTGGGGCGATCCCGGCTATGACAACAAGCATCCGGACTACCTGCCTCCCTGCACAGCCATGGGCGGCTGGGAGGGCATGAAGAAGCTCTCCGACACCATGCAGGACCTGGGCTACATGTTCGGCGTGCATGACCAGTACCGGGACTACTACCTGGACGCTCCGACCTATGAGGCGGACAATGCCTGCATGAGCCCGGACGGCAGCATCTTCGAGATGTCCCGCTGGGCAGGCGGACGCCAGAATTATCTGTGCGCGCAGCTGGCTCCGGCCTACGTCCGCCGCAACTTCGAGCAACTGTTTGCCCATGGCATCCATCTGGAGGGCACCTACCTGGATGTGTTCACCTGCAATGAGCCGGATGAGTGCGTCAATCCCCGCCATCCCATGACCCGCCATGAGTGCCTGGAGGCCCGCTGCAAGTGCCTGCATTACCTGACCGCCCACGGCGTGGTCCCTTCCTCCGAGGAGGTCAACGACTGGGCCATCGGCAGCCAGGTCTTCTGCCACTGGGCTCCCTATCTTTCGAGCACGGCCATTCCCGTACCGCTGTACAACCTGGTATGGCACGACTGCGTGATCATCCCCTGGTTCATGGCGGCAGGCACCTGGGGCATGCCGGAAGGCACCACCGGCTTCCTGCAGTGCCTGCTGAATGGCGGCATGGGCTACATGGATGAGTATCTGGAGGGCGAGGCCCTGCTGGAGAACATCCGCCAGTGGAAGCAGATCAGCGAGCTGCAGGAGCATGTCGCCATGGAGCAGATGGTCGATCATGCGTTCCTGAATGAGGACCGCACCCGCCAGCGCACCACCTTCTCCGACGGTACCACCGTGGAGGTGGATTTCGCCGCCAATACCTATCAGATCCGCTACGGCAAATAAGGAGGGCTTTCCATGACCGAGCTGCGTTTTGAGCCATACACCATGCCCGCCGCCTCCCTGGGCAAGGAAAATCCCCTGCCCGATCTGGGATCCGTCGGCGACGCCCACGGTGCCATCGAGATCGACTACAGTACCATCACCAAAGAGGAAGCAAAGTACATGGGCTGGGGCCGGGTGAGCACCATCCTCCCCTACACCATTCAGGACGGCTACGGCCGCAAGCGCCGCGCCCGCGCCTTCAAGGCCGCCGTGCTGGAAAATGACAAGCTGAAGGCCGTTTTCCTGCCGCAGCTGGGCGGCCGCCTTTGGTCCCTGATCGACAAGACCACCGGCCGGGAGCTGCTGCACCGCAATCCGGTGTTCCAGCCCTGCAACCTGGCCCTTCGCAACGCCTGGAGCTCCGGCGGTGTGGAATGGAACTGCGGCATTGTGGGTCACCATCCCTTTACCTGCGACGACATGGCCTGCGAACAGCTGGCCTTCAGCGACGGGACACCCGTGCTGCGGATGTATCAGTATGAGCGCGTCCGCCATCTGTTCTACCGCGTGGAGGCTTTCCTGCCGGAGGGTGCCAACGAGCTGTATGTGCGCGTCCGTATCGACAACGCCACCGCCGAAGACACCGCCGTTTACTGGTGGAGCAACATGGCCGTGGATGAAAAGCACGACGTGCGCGTGATCGTTCCCGCCGAAAAGGCCTATCGCTTCGGCTACGGCGGCAAGCTGAGCAAGGTGCCGGTCCCCTATATGACCGTGGAGGCCGATAAGCTGACCGGCCATTCCGCCGAATTGGCCCGTCAGAACGGCGGCACCCTGGATTGGGATGTTTCCCACAGCTACACGCTGCCCCAGTCCATTGACTTCTTCTTCGATGTACCCAAGGGCACCCGCCCCTTCATCGCCGCGACGGATGAGCACGGCTACGGCATGTGTCAGACCTCCACGAATGAGCTGATGGGCCGCAAGCTGTTTGTATGGGGCATGGGACAGGGCGGCCGCCACTGGCAGACCTTCCTTTCCAGGAAGGGCAGCGCCTATGTGGAGCTGCAGTCCGGCCTGGCCCATACCCAGCTGGAGCATCTCCCCATGAAGGGCAGTGCCAGCATCAGCTGGCTGGAGAGCTACGGCGCGGTGCAGGCCGACGCCGCCCGTTCCGTGGATCCCGATTGGGATACCGCGGTTTCCGCCGTTTCCGAAGCGCTGAATGCCCAGCGCCCCGCCGAAAATCTAACCCGCTGGCATGAGCGCGCCAAGCAGGAGCTGGATGGACAGTCCGGCCGGGTCGTCCATACCGGTATGGCCTTCGCGGTCTGCGAAAAGGCCCTGCTGGGCGATGCCTTTGATACCGCCGGGCTCGACCTGAAGGCCATGCGCGTCGGCCGGCGCGAGCAGCTGTGGCTGGACCTGATCCGCAAGGGCGTGCTGCCCTGCGCCGATGTGCTGGAGGAGCCCCTGAGCTATCAGATCAGTCCTGCCTGGGAGCAGCTGCTCCGCGCGTCGCTGGAGAAGCCCGAGGGTGACCACTGGTTCAGCCGCTACCATCTGGGCGTGATGGCCAATGCTCGCGGCGATGTGGAGACCGCCATGGCGGAATACAGGGCTTCCCTGGCCCACGCGGAGAATCCCTGGGCACTGCGCTGCCTGGCGGTTTGCCTGCAGAAGCAGGGAGACAAGGCCCAGGCCGCCGAGCTGCTGCTGAAGGCCGCTGCCATGAAGCCCATCCGTCCTCTGATCGTGGAAGCCCTGGATGCCCTGATGCAGGTCAGCCGCTATTCGGACATGCTGGCATTGACCGGCGATCTGCCTTCCGGACTGAAGGAGAACGGCCGCATCAAGACCTTTATCGTGGCCGCGCTGCTGCGTACGGGCAAGGTGGAAGAAGCCGGAGCCCTGCTGACCGGCCCCTTCGTGCTGACGGATGTCCGCGAGGGCCAGGTGCTGCTGACGGATCTGTGGTTCGAGTATGCCGCCCTGCACGATCTGGGCAAAGCGGACGAGGAGGCCATCGCCTGGGCCCGGAAGAACCGCAAGCCCCCGCGTCATCTGGATTTCCGGATGAACTGATCCATGAGCACCCCTGTTTATTTCGCGCCGATGGAAGGCCTGACCGACGCGGTCTTCCGCCGGTGCCATCACACGGTCTTTACCGGCGTGACAGCCTACTACATGCCGTTCATCAGCCCCACGCAGAACCTGGTGCTGACCGGCAGGGAAAAACACAACATCCTGCCGGAGTACAACCGGGACACGCCCTGCGTCCCCCAGGTGCTGACGAAGGACGAGCAGCATTTCCTGTGGGCCGCGCGGATGCTGGCGGATATGGGCTATACGGAGATCAACCTGAACGCAGGCTGTCCCTCCGGTACCGTGACCGCCAAGGGCAAAGGGGCCGGCATCCTGCGGGATGTGAAGCAGCTGGACTACTTTCTGGAGGGTGTCTGTGCCCACAGTCCCCTGCCGGTTTCCGTCAAAACACGCATCGGCTTCAGCTCCCCGGAGGAATGGGTCGCGCTGCTGTCCGTCTACGCCCAGTATCCATTGAAGGCGCTCATCATCCATCCCCGCACCTGCCGGGAGCGCTATGACCCGGGCACCATCCATCCCGATTGCTGGCAGGCTGCCTGCGAAAGCTATCCCGGCCCACTGGTTTACAACGGCGATCTGTTTTCCGTCCGGGAGATGGAAGCCCTGCTGCGCCACAGTCCCGAAGGCATCGGTCTGATGCTTGGGCGCGGCCTGGTCGCCCAGCCTGCATTGGCCCGAATATTCCATGGCGGCGCGGCGCTGCAGACGGCAGAGCTGGTCCGCTTCCACGACCTGCTGGTGCTGGAATGGTCTCAGCTCTACGACGACCGTGTGGTCATGATGAAGCTGCGCGTCGTCATGAAGCACCTGGAATGCTGCTTCGCCGGTACCGGGCGGCTTCCCCGGCAGATCCGCAAGGCCCGGACCCTGTCCGAGCTGCTGGAAGCGGATCATAAGCTCTTCAATACCTGCCAATTGAAGCCGGAGCCCATGTTCGTTCCGGATGAGCTCCGCGAAACCGAACTCCACGAATGATCCATAAGAAAGGATGATCCCTCATGCTGCAGCTGCACCCGATTACCCTGGACAACGTTTTCCTGGCGCTGGATGCTTTCCATCGCATCTTCACCTGGCTGACGCCGGATACCGATCCCTACACCGGCATTCTGCACGGCGAGATGCCCGAGCTTCACGCCCGCTACTACCTGGTCTACGATGACGAGACCCCCGTGGGCATCACCGGTGCCTACCAGGTGCCCGAGGATCCCGAAAGTGCCTTCCTGGGCTGGTTCGGTGTGCTGCCGGAAATGCGTCGCAATCATTACGGCTCCAAGATCCTCCGCCTGCATGAGGAAGAGCTGGTTCGCCTTGGCTACAAGTATTCCCGCCTGTATACCGAAGCCGTCAACAACGATGCCACCTGTGCCTTCTATGAGCGCAACGGCTATACCCGCGAGGATTATGCCCCCACGGCCGAGCCCTTCCCCAAGGGGATCATCCGCACCTATTCCAGAACGCTGGGTGATTGGCCCCTTACGCCCTGGAACAGCCGTAACCTGCACCTGGTGGAGGAAGCAAAGATGATGTACACCGAGGAGCAGCTGAAGGATCCTCAGAAGATGATCGAAGAAATGCAGAAGGGTCAGCACACCTGATCCACGGAGGTCAGCGCCATGATCATTACCTGTCTGGGCCATGCCAAATTCCTGCTGAAGCTGGAGAACGGCATGACCATCGTCACCGATCCCTATGATGCCTCCACCGGCTATCCCATCCGCCCCGTTTCCGCGGACGCGGTGCTGGTCAGCCACGGACATCATGACCATTCCGCGGTGGATACGCTGTCTTCCTACGGTCAGCTGATCAACACCGCCGGCGTGCATACCCTGGCACCGGATACCGTCGTGACCGCTTTCCCCTGCTGGCACGATGACCGCCGGGGCGCCCTTCGCGGCAGCAATCTGATCTTCCTGCTGGAAACGGAGGGTCTTCGCGTTGCCCATCTGGGAGACCTGGGCCATATGCCGGACGCCAACCTGGCCGCAAAGCTGAAAAACGTGGATGTGCTGATGATCCCCGTGGGCGGCTATTACACCATCGACGCGACCCAGGCCAAGGCAGTCTGCGAACTTCTCCAGCCGAAGGTGATCCTGCCCATGCATTACCGCACCCAATGGAACGCCAACTGGAACATCGCCGGTGTGGAGGATTTCACCCGCCTGTTCCCCCATCCCGTGGAGGAGCTGGACCTGCTCCGCGTCACCGCAGGAGACATGAAGTGTCAGCCCGATGTGGCCGTGCTTCGCGCCCAAATCTGATCCAACAAAAAAGCGCCATCGGCGCTTTTTTTATTGAATTATTCAAGTACGATCCGGGGATTGTTTTCGCTGGGTCGATAGATCACAAACCGGCGTCCGATGCACTGCACCGGCTCGGCCCCCAGCTGCTCGCACAGCTCCGTGCAGGCTTCCCGTGCGGTCAGGGGGGCTCCCTGGTTCACACAGCCCTTGATCAGCTCCCGGGCTTCCAGTGCCAGGGAGGCCTCATGCACCGTAGCCGGGGTCACTCCGCCGATGCCCACATAAAGGATCGTTTCCATCGTATTCGCCATCGAGCGCAGATACGCGCGCTGCTTGCTTGTCATGTTGCTTCTCCTTATTCCACAAAGTCAAATTCCATATCGTCGATGCGGACCACGTCACCTTCCCGGGCACCGGCCTTGCGCAGGGCATCGATCACTCCATACCGGCGCAGGGAACGGTGGAACCAGTTCAGGCTCTCGTCATCATCGAAGTTCACGCTGTTCAGCAGCTGGATCACCGCGGCACCGGTCACCTCGTATACGGGGCCATCCTTGACCACTTCATAATCATCCGGACGGATCACCGTGTCATCCAGCTCGATCTCTTCCTCGAAATGCACGATGGGCGGCAGGCTTTCCAGCTGACGGGCCGTCTCATCCAGCAGCGCGTCAAAGCCGGAATAGGTGGCCGCGCTGACCGCAAACACCGGCCAGCCGCGCTCCGCCACATGCTCACGCATCCGCGCAAGGTTCTCCTCCGCGTCCGGCAGATCCATCTTGTTGCACACCACGATCTGCGGCCGCTGGGACAACTCGCCATAATTGGCCAGTTCGGTATTGATCTGATCAAAATCCGCAATGGGATCCCGGCCTTCGCAGCCGGAGATATCCACCACATGCAGCAGCAGGCGGGTACGCTCCACATGCCGCAGGAAATCATGTCCCAGGCCGGCTCCCTCCGCCGCGCCTTCGATCAAGCCGGGGATATCCGCCAGCACGATGTCCTTGCCATAGCGCCGCACAATGCCCAGATTGGGGGTCAGCGTGGTAAAATGATAGTTGCCGATCTTCGGCTTGGCCGCCGTCACCACGCTGAGGATGGAGCTCTTGCCCACATTGGGATAGCCCACCAGGCCCACATCCGCAATGGTCTTCAGCTCCAGTCGGAAGGTATGCACATCACACTTCACGCCGGGCTTGGCAAAGTTCGGGGCCTGCCGGGTGGGCGTGGCGAAATGTTGGTTTCCCCAGCCGCCCTTGCCGCCGCGCAGGATCCGCTTGGTCTCTCCGGCCCGGTCCATATCGGCCACCACGGCACCGGTCTCGTCATCACGGAACACCGTGCCCACCGGCACCTTGATCAGGATATCCTCACCGTTCTTGCCGGTGCAGCGTCCACCGGCGCCGTTGCCGCCAGCCTCCGCCGTATATTTGCTCTTGAAGCGGAAATCCAACAGCGTATGCATGTTGGGATCCGCATAGATCAGCACATCGCCGCCCTTGCCGCCGTCGCCGCCGTCCGGGCCGCCGTTCAGCACGAACTTCTCCCGATGGAAGGAGACCGCGCCGTTGCCGCCATTCCCCGCCTTGCAGGTAATGCGCACCTTGTCCACAAAATTACCCATGAATTCCTCCGTCTTTCCGATCCAGACGCCTTGGGTCAGGAGGCATCCGCTGCTTCCGTAAGCTACGCGGTCTATTATACCCGGAATTTCCGCTTCGCGCAAGAGGATGCCGAATTCTTCCCCGCGCCGCATTGACAAACCGCCCCCCAAAGGCTACAATCTTGCTATCACACTGGAAGCACGGAGGTGCTTTATGGATCTGTTTGATTTGATCGGTCCCGTGATGATCGGCCCCAGCAGCAGCCATACCGCCGGTGCCGCCCGCATCGGGCTGACGGCCTTCAATCTGCTGGGAGAGCCGGTGGCGGAGGCGGATATCGGCCTGCACGGCTCCTTTGCCAAGACCTACCACGGGCACGGTACCGACCGGGCCATCGCCGGCGGTCTGATGGGCATGCAGGTGGATGATCCCCGGCTGCGCCACTCCCTGGAGCTGGCGGAGGAGCAGGGCATCCACATCGTCTTTCATCCCATCACCCTGCGCGGGGCGCATCCAAACACCGCCCGGCTGACGCTGAAGGGGATCCACGGCGCGGAGCTGACCATGGTGGCCGCCTCCATCGGCGGAGGCAATATCAGCATCCAGGAGCTGAACGATGTGCATGTGGATTTCAGCGGCAAGGAAAACACACTGATCATCCAGCATATCGACCGGCCCGGCCTGATCGCCAATGTCACCGGCTGTCTGGCCCAGCAGCACCTGAACATCGCCACCATGCAGGATTTCCGCAAAAGCATCGGAGCCAGCGCCATGATGGTGCTGGAGCTGGACTCCATCCCCACCGAGCTGACACTGATGTATCTGCGGGTGCTGGACGGGGTGACCGGTGTCACGTTCCTGAAACGGAGGGTTGCGTAAATGGATTTCACGCTGAAGGAATGGGTCGAAGCCGCTGAAGGGATCACCCTGGCGCAGGCAGCCATCCGCGCCCAGACAGAGGAATCCGGGCTGCAGGAGGCCGAAGTGCTGGCCATTATGCGGAGCCATCTCCACTGTATGCAGGAGGCCGTGCGCAACGGACTGGAGCCCGGTCTGCGCTCCGTGAGCGGATTGACCGGGGGACAGGCCGCGCTTTTTCTGCAGTCCATGAAGCAGCGGCAGATGCTCAGCGGCTCCCTGCTTGGCAAGGCGGAGATCTACGCCCTGGCCACCGCGGAGTGCAACGCCTGCATGGGCAAGATCGTGGCCGCGCCGACCGCCGGTGCCTGCGGCATTCTCCCCGGAACCATCATCGCCATGATGGAGGAGCGGGGCGTTGAGGAAGCCGAAGCCGTCAACGCGCTGTTCGTTGCTGCCGCCGTGGGCCAATCCATTGCCGTTACGGCGAGCATCTCCGGCGCGGAGGGCGGCTGTCAGGCGGAATGCGGTGCCGCCGCCGCCATGGCCGCCGCCGCGCTGGTCTATCTGAGTGGTGGAACCGCGCAGCAGTGCGTGGATGCCGCCGCCTTCGCCATTATGAACCTTTTGGGACTGGTGTGTGACCCGGTCGGCGGCCTGGTAGAGGTACCCTGTGTCTACCGCAACGTAGGCTCCTGCGGTATCGCGTTCACCTCCGCCGATATGGTGCTGGCCGGCATCCGCTGCCCGATCGACCCGGATGAGGTGCTGGTCGCCATGAATGATGTGGGCAACGCGCTGCCCGCTTCCCTTCGCGAGACCGGAGAAGGCGGCTGTGCCTCCTGCCCCAGCATCTGCTCAAGGCTCCATCCTCATACATAAAGGAATTAAACCGAATGAAAAAGCTCCTGTGCTTTCTTCTCCTTTGCCTGCTGCCCCTGCTCGCTTTGGCGGACAGCAGTCTGCAAGTTACCGTGGATGACGTCATTCATTGCTACGGAGAGAACACCATCAACATCACAGTTCCGGCTGACGGCACCGTCACGGTCACCGTCTCCGCGGGCGGACAGGTCTACCGGACGCTGAGCGATCTTCCGGTCCAGGCCGGAGAAAACGCCCTGTCCTGGGACGGCCTCGGCCCCTGGCAGGAGCGCATTCCGGACTGTACTTATACACTGTCCGCCGCCTTCACCGGTGAGGACGGCAGCACCGGCTCCGCGGAATGCACGGTCAAAGTATCCAAATGCCGTCAGGCGCTGCTTTATGCGCTCCCCTCCTCTGATACGCTTTACCTGGAGGACAGCAAGACCTGGTTCGTGCAGCTGGAGCTGATCCGCGCCGGGAAGGTCGTTTTTGAGGTCTACGCGGCCGAATCGCCGGAAACGCTCCTGTACAGCAAAAAGGTGAACATCACCGGCGGCGCCAAAAAGTACTACTGGCAGGGCACGCTTTCCGGCAAGGAACAGCTTGCCCCCGGCAGCTATATGCTGAAATGGTATGCCGCCGACAATCCCGCCTATGTCCACAGCTTCTCCCTCACGGTGGCTGACGGTACAACACCCTAGCTGCCGCTGCAGCTGACGGGCCCGGTCATCCCCTCCCGCACAGCCACGGATGAGGAGGTCTGGTCCCTGATGCAGCAGCCCTCCGCGGTGGTCAATATCGGCGAGACCAGCCATCAGAAGGTCTACAGCAGCCCCAGCACCAAGGCTTCCTCTCTGGGGACCCTGCACGGCAGCAGCCAGTGCGTGGAGATCCTTTCCCTGGACACCGAAGGCTGGGCCTATATCGGCGCCTGGAACCATGAGACCGGCAGCTATATCGAAGGCTATGTGCCCACGGACAAGCTGCAGATGGTCACACCCGCCTCCGATTACGGAATCCTGATCGACAAGCAGACCCAGACCATGAAGGTCTATCAACAGGGCACGGTGATCGCGGAGCTTCCGGTTTCCACCGGTAAGGTCGCCAAAAACAAGATGATCCGGGAGACCGCTGCCGGTTCCTTCCTGACGGTCAGCCGCATCGGCGCCTTTTCCACGGACGGCTTCACCTACCAGTATCCCATCCGCTACGATGGCGGCAACCTGCTCCATTCCACCGGCTATACCGTGGACCGCGGCACCAGGCTCCGGAACTTTACCGCTGAGCTGGCTGAGCTCGGTACCAAGGCCAGCCACGGCTGCGTACGCACACCTGCCTTCAACGACGAGGACGGGATCACCGCTTGGTGGCTGTACACGCATCTGTCCTGGCATACCCGGGTCATCATCTTGGATGACGCCGATAACCGCCAGGTGCAGGCAGCCTTGGTGGGCTCCTATGTCCGGGATATGACCTATACCGGCAGCGGCACCAATGCCTCCGATACGGAAGCGGTGACCGCAGCCCCGGTGGACGTCTCCTCTGAACCGGAAGAGACTGTGCTGCCTGCCGCCACCACCGAGCTGGTGCTGACCCTTGGCGGCGACGCCGTGCTGGGCACCCGTGAAAAATGGCAGGACAATGAACGGGCCCTGCCGGCCTATCTTGCGAAATACGGCTTCAGCTGGCCCTTCAGCGGACTGGCGGATTATTTCTCCACTGACGACATGACCTTCATCAATCTCGAATGCGTGCTGAAGGACACCGCCACCGGAGAGAACAAGACCAAGCTCTACCGCTTCCGCGGGCTGCCCTCCTATACCGGTATCCTGACGGAAGGCTCCGTGGAGCAGGTCAACATTGCCAACAATCACTACATTGACTACGACACCGCCGGACGGGATGCCACCCGCCTTGCGCTTGAAGAGGCAAGCATCCCCTACAGCGGCTATACCTACAGCTACATCTGGGAAAAGGACGGATACCGTATCGGCTTTGCGGGCTGCCGCGAGACCGTATACAAGAAGGATCATGGCATCATCGCCCGGGAGATCACCGCGCTGCGGGAGGCCGGCTGCGATGTGGTCATCTACTCCTGCCACTGGGGCACGGAATATCAGGCCCAGCACAATGACACCCAGCTGGCCATGGCCCAGGCCGCCGTGGATGCCGGAGCAGACCTTGTCGTAGGCAACCACCCGCACGTGGTACAGGGTCTGGCCAACCTGGACGGCATACCCGTCATCTGGAGCCTTGGCAACCTGATGTTCGGCGGTACCCTGGAGCTGACCACCTATGACGCCGCCCTGGCCCGGGTCACCCTCCGTTTTGATGACGATGGCTATACCGGCTGCCTGCTATCCTATATCCCGATCCAGACCTCCTCCCAGGCCTCTTCCGGCATCAACGATTACCACCCGGTCCCGGCCGAAGGAAAGGACGCTGCCCGGATCATGGCCCTGATCCAGGCGGATACAGACTTCACCCTGACCGATACAATGTATTTCCCAAAAAATTAAAAACTGCCTTCCGGCAGTTTTTATTTTGTTTTAGAGGAGCGCCGCGGAAATGGGATATTCCACCAGCAGCAGCCTGGCCTTTTCGACCATGGCGGCCGTTCTAGGCAGCGCGGGCATCACCCACAGGGCAATGGCCCAGTCGCAGGCAGCCATCAGCCCGCCTTCCATCAGCGCTGCGGCCGCGGACACGAAGCGGCACACATCGCCAAGAGCTTCTCCACCCAGCGGCGGGATCAGGTTCAGCATGGGGGACAACACATTGATCACGGTTTCCCTGGGCACTTCCGTATGTCCCTCCAGCAGCCCGGTCAGGGAAGCAGCTGCCAGCGGCGTCACCTTTCCGGCCTCCACGGGAAGCACGCTCCGCATAGTCCCGGCCGTATATACAGGCCACTGTCCCGCCGCGTAGGCAGCGGTGCCGGACTGCAGCTGCGCCGTCTTGGTCAGGATCACCTTGCAGGCACCCTTCAGCGGCGCATAGCTCTGCAGCATGGAGATGAGCACCGCCGGGGTACCGTTGGCCGGAGCTTCCACTACCACGGGGCGCTGCTCCCGGTCCACCTGTACCGCCATGCCGGACTCCCAGCCCAGCTGCGCCGCCAGGTTCTTCAGCATGGAGATCACCGCCGCCGGGGTATCCGTGCTGATGCCGATGCGCTTGCTGACCGCCACGGCAATGGTGATGGCCAGGGCCTGATTGCGGTTATAGGCATAGCCCACGCTGCGGCAGACCAGCTCCACCCGCTTGAGCAGCGCTTCCTCAGAGAGGACCTCGCCGCACTGGGGCACCATCCGCAGCAGGGTCTCATTGGACTGCATCGGCAGACCCAATTGGGTCAGCAGCCGCATGGCTTCCTGCATGGAGGTCTCCCGCAGGTTCTGCACCTGGGCCGTCAGCTGCTCCCGGGTCTGCAGCAGGGCATTGTTTTCTTCCTGCATGGCGGCCAGGCTCTGCTTCAGCTTCTCCAGCTCAGCTTCCTTTTGCTTCAGCTCCTCTGCCGTTTTCCCGTTGACCTCACTGAGGACCTTTTTCCGGTATTCTTCCAGATCCGTCCGGGCCTGATCCAGCTGCACCAGCAGGGCCAGCCGCTCCGCCTCCAGATCCTCCAAATGGCTCTGCACGGCACGCTGCAGCATGGTGGGGCCCATCGCCCGGCGGGTCTTGGGCTCCAGCTTGGGCAGCATACCGTCCAGGGAGATCAGGAAATCCACCAGCTGATCCCGGTTGGCCGTGCTACCCCAGGCCTGACGCATGGCACGGCAGGCTTCCACCACGGGGTTGGTCACCTCGCGCATGGCTGTCCCGTTCGGCAGTTCTTCCGCCGGAGGCTCGTTGCGGCTCACGCGGCACTGGCTGTAGATGACCTCCTGCAGCTTGTTTTTGGGCTGCGCCACAGAGGTGCGCAGCGGTGCGCGCATCAGGGGCGTACCGTTCAAACGGGCATCCGTCAGGACCGGCTGCTCCGGCTGCTGCTCGGGCACCTCCTGCTTCAGCAGGTTCGCCGCATTGGATACCGGCTGGTTCAGCGTTTCCAGCGTCTCCTGAAAATCCTTGGTCTGGTCCAGGATCTCCAGCTTTTCACCGATCTTCAGTTCCTTTTCTTCCTGCTTTTCAGGAACAGGTGCGGGAACGGGAGCCTCCTGCTCCGGAGCAGCCTTCTCGGCATGAGCGGGCTGCTTGCGTTCCGCGGGGGGATTGGCCTTCTTGTGCTCCTCCAGCTCGCTTCCGACACACAGGATGGTATGCTCCGTGCCCTGATAATCCGCTGCGGTAAAGGCCACAGCTTCCATTTCCGGCGCGGGGGCCGGTTCCTTGGGCTCCGCCTTGCTGACCGGCCCGTACATCGTGTCTCCCTGCTGGATCATAAAGCAGGTGGTCACGGCCTTTTCCGCCAGCGCAGCCACATCGGCAACATCGCCGGCCAGCAGCTCGTAGTAAATGTTTTCAGGCACCGCGTGCACGGTATCGGAATATACGATATACTGGTTGACCTCTCCCCGGTCCGGATGATAATTTTTGTTGGTCCTGATCTTGTTGGCATCCGGCGCAAACGCCGCCAGGTCGATCACGCACCAGCCGTTCAGCTGACGCATTCTTTCCTTGAAGGTGTGCTGCTCCGCACGGTCCGGTACCACCCGCAGGCATCCCTCATCCGGCCATAAGGCTTTGGCCGTCTCCGCGGCCGGCCCTTCGATCGTCATAAACGGATGAATGCGGAAAAATGCCCGCTGCGTATTGTCCTCCTCCACACTGCCGAGGATCAGTTCCCGTTCCAGACTCATTCCCATTGCCTCCAATAAATTGCAGGATACGGCCGATAAATAGGTTTGAACCGTATCTGTTTTATAATATGTTTGAAAAATAGTAGCATTTTGCGGCCACATCGTCAAGTTTTTTCCCTTTTTATCACAACTTTCGTCAATCTGTCAAAATTTGCAAGTTTCTTTTGAGAAATTTGACGAAGCATTTTTTTGCATTCCTGTTGCATTTTTTATGATTCCTGCAATTTTCAACGGAAGTTTCCCGGAAAAAGGTTTGTCATCTTGCATTTTCCCGCAAAAGGGGGTAGAATGTTCATGCTTTCATTAAGCAATCATACTGCCCCGGGCTTCACGGTGTGAAGTCCTATCATAACATCCAAAGGAGGTCTGCCTGTTTGCTGAACTACGTTCTGATGACAGACAGCGACAGCGATCTGCCGTACGAGCTGAAGGTCAAGTACGACATTCCTGTCGTGTACATGCCTTACATTCTGGAAGGCAAGGAATACTTTGACGATCTCGGTCAGACCCTGAACCACAAACAATACTACGATGCCATGCGCGGCGGTGCCGTGCCGACCACCTCCGCCCTGAACGAAGAGGCCTATACGGAATACTTTGAGCCCATCCTGAAGGCCGGCAAGGACATTCTGTTCATTGCCTTCTCCAGCCAGCTGAGCCGCACGCTGGAATCCGCCAACAAGGTGCGGGAAGAGCTGCTGGCCCGGTACCCGGAGCGCAAGCTGGTCATCGTGGATACCCTCGCCATCTCCGCCCCCCAGACGCTGCTGGTGCTCAAAGCCCATGAAATGGCCGAAGCCGGCAAGAGCCTGGAGGAGGTCGCCGCCTGGGTGGAAGCCAACAAGCTGCGTTCCCAGGCTTTCTTCACGGTGGATGACCTGAAGTACCTGAAGCGTGGTGGGCGCGTTTCCGCGGTTGCCGCTGCTGCCGCCACCATGCTGGATCTGAAGCCCATCCTGGTGGAAACCAAGGAGGGCAAGCTGGAGTCCGTCGCCAAGGTGCGCGGCCGCAAGAAGGCCATTTCCTTCATCGTGGAGCAGGGCCTGGCCAATTTGGAGGATCCCTCTGAGCTGTGCATCCTGCTGCATGCCGACTGCATGGCGGATGCCGAGCGCCTGCGGGATGCCCTGCTGGAGAAGGAGCCCCGCCTGAATCTCCGCATCGAGAACGTCGGCCCGGTCATCGGCGCCCATGCCGGTCCCGGCACGCTGGCCTTCTGCTTCATCGGCAAGGAACGTCCCTATTGATCTACCGCGGAAGGCGTCGTCCTTCCGCATTTTTTGTGACAGGAGGCTGACACATCATGGCAAGCCTGCTCTTCATCGGCTCCGCCTGTGCGGATGTGGTCGTCCGTGTGCCCCGATTGCCCACCACCGGGGGAGATGAGCATGTCCTCTCCCAGCAGGTCAACCTGGGCGGTTGTGCCTGCAATGCCTTTCTGGCGGCAAGGCATACCGGGCTGGCGGAATGCAGCCTGTTTGCCCCCGTGGGCTCCGGCATCTGGGGCGATTGGGTCCGGGAAGCGCTGACCCTTCGCGGTATCCGGACGCCGATCCCACCCGTGGAGGCGGAAAACGGCTGCTGCTACTGCCTGGTGGAGACGGACGGGGAACGCACCTTCCTGAGCCATCACGGCGCGGAATACCGGTTCCGGCCCGAGTGGTTTGACGCGGTCACGCTCTCCGACTATGACGGCGTCTATCTGTGTGGTCTGGAGCTGGAGGAGTCCACCGGGGACGTGCTGGCCTCTGCGCTGGAGGCCGAGCCGCCCCGTCGGCTGTACTTCGCGCCGGGGCCGCGGATCGGGCACATCCCGCCGGAGCGCATGGCCCGGATCCTGGCCCTGCAGCCGGTGCTGCATCTCAATCAGGCGGAAGCCCTGAGCTTCACCGGCTGCGGCACCGTACCGGAAGCGGCCGGGCTGCTGCATCAGGTGACGCGGAACGATGTGATCATCACCCAGGGCTCCGCCGGTGCCTATGCGTTGGGCGCCGCCTGGGAAGGCACCGTGTCCACGCAGCCGGTCGCGGTCACGGATACCATCGGGGCCGGAGATGCCCACATCGGTGCCGTCATGGCGGCTATGGCGGCAGGCGCTTCCCTGCGGGAGGCCGTGCAGCTGGCCAACAGCGTCTCCGCCCGGGTCGTCGGCGGCAGCGGGCTGGAAGGGTTCTGAGCCTTCACGGGAAAGAAAGTTGAAAGAGTGCTTTCTTTCCCCTTTTCTGTTTTTGGAATTTGTTGTATAATATCGATTATGATGATAAAAGGGGAGGTGTGCCCGTGGATCCCATCCTGACGGAAGCCCGGCAAATGATGGAAACGGTCACACCGCTGCGGGATGACTGCGGCAAGCTGTGCGGCGGCGCATGCTGCCATTCCCTGCCCGGTGATGAAACGGGCATGCTGCTTTTCCCCGGAGAAGAAGCGCTGTACCTGGACCGTCCGGACTGGCGCCTGCGCTCCACGGAGCATGGCATGCTGGCGGTCTGCTCCGGAAGCTGCAGCCGCTGCGATCGTCCGCTCAGCTGCCGGCTTTTTCCGTTGCTGCCGGTGGTGCGCGGAGAAGAGATCCGCGTGGCCATGGATGCCCGGGCCGCGGCTGTCTGTCCTCTCTACGCCGCCGGCCGCAGCGGGCTGTGTGCGGATTTCGTACAGGCCGTGCGGACATGCGGCACCCTGCTGATGCGGTCCCCATCGCAGGCAGCTTTCCTGCGTCAATTGACCGCCATCCACGATGAATTGAAAGCCCTCCGACAGACCTTTGGGAGGTAAAGCATGTTCGAGCAAATCCAAGTCGACCGCATCCTCTACGGCAAGGGCGAGAACCTGCTCCTGCAGGGAGACGCCAGTCAGCCCCAGTCCTGCCTTGCGGAGCTGGCCGGTACCGCCCAGGCCGTCTATCTGGATCCTCCCTTTATGACCGGCGATGTGTATTCCCGCAAGCGCCGCTTTGGCATGAAGGGCTGGCGCAGCGGCTCCCCCACCATTGAGGTCAAAGCCTACGAGGACCGGTTCCAGGACCGGAATGCCTATCTGGCCATGCTGCGGGGACTGATCGAAAACGCCTGGCTGCTGCTCTCCCCCACCGGCATGCTTTGTCTCCATCTGGACTGGCATGCCAGCCATCTGGGACGGATGCTGTGCGACGAGATCTTCGGACCTGACAATTTCGTGAACGAGATCATCTGGGCCTACGAAAGCGGCGGGCGGGCCAAGAACCATTTCAGCCGCAAGCATGATTCCATCCTGATGTATGCCAAAAGCAGCGCCTATACCTTCCACCTGGACCGGGTCTCCCTGCCCCGCGGCGAGACCCGGCACAACCACATGAAGCGCTCCATCGATGAGCAGGGACGGCCCTATCGCTCCATCAAGGTCAACGGCAAGGAATACCGCTACTATGATGATGAACCGGTCTATCCCGGAGACGTGTGGACGGACATCGGCTTCCTGCAGCAGCGGGACCCGGAGCGCACCGGGTTTCTCACCCAGAAGCCCCTGAAGCTGCTGGAACGTCTGCTGAAGCCCCTGGTGGATCCGGGCGACCTGGTGGTGGACCTTTGCTGTGGCTCCGGTACCGCCCTGGCCATGGCCCAGACCCTGGGCTGCCGCTTCCTGGGCATGGATATCAGCCCGGATGCCCTGGTCGTTACCCAAAGCCGACTGGTCACGGACAACCTGAGCTGCTGTCCGGACTGTGTTCTGGATGATGTTCCCCTGGAGGGCAACTGCATTCCGGAAGCCGGGTGCATCATGCTGGCCGGTCTGCCGGTGCACAATGAGCTGTTCCCCGCCTTTACCGACACCCTGGAGCCCATCGAACGCTGGGCCGCCGGCCGCATCGAGGGCAACGTCCTGCATGTGGAGCAGACCAGCCAGCGGGCTATCCGCCATCCGGCCATCGAAACCATGTGTATGCTCTCTCCCGGAGAGGCCCCGATCGGCATCGCCGTTTATGATGCCGCCGGAACCTGTCGCGTCTATCGCTGGGAAGAATAAATCACGTCCTTAAAGAAAGGCACCGTTATGTCACAGACATCCAAGGCTCCCATGAAGACCTCGGTCCTCATCAAGCGCTTCCTTCCCTATTATCGCAAATACTGGAAAACCGTGCTTTTCGATCTGTGCTGCGCCGGTCTGACCACCGTCTGCGAGCTGGTGCTGCCCATGATCGTGCGTACCATCACCTCCACCGCCACCACGGACGCCGCCGCTTTGACCGTTGCCTTCGTGCTGCGGCTGGGCATCCTGTACATGGTACTGCGGCTGATCGATGCCGCCGCCAACTACTACATGCAGTCCGTGGGCCATATCATGGGCAGTGAGCTGGAAACGGACATGCGCACCGACCTGTTCCACCATCTGCAGCAGCTGTCCTTCAGCTATTACAGCACCACCAAGGTGGGCCAGATCATGAGCCGCATCACCTCCGATCTGTTCGAGGTGACGGAGTTCTGCCACCACTGCCCGGAGGAGTTCTTCATTGCCGGCATCAAGATCCTGGTCAGCTTCATCATCCTGTGTGGCATGAACGTTCCTCTGACGCTGCTGATGTTCGCGGTGCTGCCCTTCATGCTGATGGCCGCCCGCTACTTCAACAAGAAGTTCCGCCTGGCCTTCAAGGACCGCAACCGGCAGGTAGGTGAGATCAACGCCCAGGTGGAGGATTCCCTGCTGGGCGTGCGGGTGGTCAAGTCCTTCGCCAACGAGGCCATCGAGGAAGAGAAGTTCGCCGATGGCAACAAGCTTTTCCTGAAGTACAAGGCTGTCAGCTACAAGTACATGGCCGCCTTCGGTACCAGCAACCGGGTCTGTGACGGCCTGATGTATATCATCATCGTGGTGGCCGGCGCCATCCTGATCGGCAAAGGCAGGCTGTCCGTGGCGGACTTTACCGCCTATCTGCTGTATGCCAATGTGCTGCTGAACTCCATCCGCCGCATTGTGGAATTCATCGAGCAGTTCCAGCGCGGCATGACCGGCATCGAACGCTTCTATGAGATCATGGACGCCCCCGCCGAAATCACCGACGCCCCGGATGCCCGGGAGCTGACGCAGGTGCGGGGCGAGATCCGCTTTGAGGACGTCGGCTTTCATTACTCCGATGACGAGACCATGGTGCTCAGCCACCTGACCCGGACCGTGGAGCCCGGGCAGAGCATCGCCCTGGTGGGTCCCTCCGGAGCCGGCAAGTCCACCCTGTGCAACCTGATCCCCCGCTTCTATGATGTGACTGAGGGCCGCATCCTGATCGACGGCAAGGATGTGCGGGATCTGACCCAGCAAAGCCTGCGCCGCTCCATCGGCATGGTGCAGCAGGATGTGTATCTGTTTGCCGGTACGGTGGCGGACAACATCCTGTATGGCAAGCCCGGCGCCACCCGGGAGGCGGTGATCGAAGCCGCCAAGATGGCCGGGGCCCATGAGTTCATCATGCAGCTGCCCAAGGGCTATGACACCTACGTCGGCGAGCGCGGTGTCCGTCTTTCCGGCGGACAGAAGCAGCGCATCTCCATTGCCCGCGTGTTCCTGAAGGATCCGCCCATCCTGATCCTGGATGAAGCCACCTCCGCCCTGGACAACGAAAGTGAACGCCTGGTCCAGCAGTCCCTGGAAAAGCTGGCCCATGGCCGCACGGTGTTCACCATCGCCCACCGTCTGACCACCATCAAGGGAGCGGACGTCATCTGGGTGCTGACCGAAAAGGGTGTGGAGGAGACCGGCTCCCACGAGGAGCTGATCCGCAAGGGCGGCCTGTATGCCCATCTCTACGAAATGTATACCAGCGACTGATCATACCATCACGATTTTAAGGAGGAATTTCCCATGATCCTGCAGAAAGCCCGCAAGTCCGAGCTGAACTCCCTTTGCAAATTCTACGAAGCCGTTGCCAATGATATGGAGGCCCACGGTCTGCGCCAGTGGCACTGGGGCATGTACCCAAACGAGGAATTCGTGCAGAAGGCCGTAGAGGCTGGGACCATGTACCGCACCTATGACGCCAACGGCGTGGTGGTAGCGGTGGTCATCGACACGACCCCCGACGCCAGCTATGCCGGGCTGAACTGGCTTTTCGGTGTGCGTCCCGGCATGTTCCATCTGCTGGCCGTCCGTCCCGATATGCAGGGTGAGGGTCTGGGCACCAAGGCCCTGGATGATGTGGAGGAGATCCTGCGCAAAGAGGAACGCGACGCCCTGCGCTGCGATACCTATTCCGAGAATTCCATTGCGCTGAAGCTGTATGCCCGCCGGGGCATGCGTACCGCCGGCCGCGTCATGATGCAGAAGCGGCCCAAGCAGTTCATCTGCTTTGAAAAGCGGCTGGTGGAAAGCTGCCCCATGCTGCCCCTGATGATGCACCCCGCCTTCCGTGGCGGCAAGCTGACCCCCTGGGGCGGCGATAAGCTGATGCGCGTTTTCGACAAGCCCATCCGCGACATTCCCACCGGTGAAAGCCTGGAGGTCAGCTGTATTCCTTCTTTGGAGTCCACCGATGACACCGGCACCCGCCTCACAGACCTGGTGACCCGCTTCGGCTCCCAGTTCGCCGGTGCCTATGCCGGCAAGCCCTTCCCCCTGCTGCTGAAGCTCATCGACGCCAAGCAGGCCCTGAGCGTGCAGGTGCATCCCAATGACGCGTACGCCAACAAGAACGAGCACGGCAAGCTGGGCAAGACCGAAGCCTGGCTGATCCTGGACGCCCCGGAAGGCAGCGAGCTGGTGTACGGCATCAAGCCCGGCACCACCCGCGAGGAGCTGCAGGCCGCCTGTGAGCAGGGTGCCGCCGTGGAGCCGCTGCTGCGCCGCGTGAAGGTGAAGCCCGGCGACGTATGCTTTATCCCCGCCGGCTGCGTGCATGCCATCGGCGCGGGCATCATGCTCTATGAGATCCAGCAGTCCTCCGATATCACCTATCGCTTCTACGACTGGGATCGTGTGGATGCCCAGGGCAACCGCCGCGAGCTGCATCTGGCCAAGGCGCTGGACGTGACCGACCTGTCCTTTTCCCTGGATCCCATCCCCGCCCCCGACGCACCGGTGGCCCGGGTGCTGAACGAGACCTTCTTCACCCTGGATCTGATGAAGGTGCAGGATTCCGCCGTCAAGGTGCCCGCTGTTCATGAGTTCGGCATGCTGACCGCTCTGGAGGGCGACCTGACCCTGTGCTGGGAAGGCAGCGAGCGCAAGCTGAACAAGGGGGACAGCCTGTATCTGCCCACCCTGTGCCCCGCGCTGACCCTGAAGGGCACCGGCCGTGCAGCCCTGTCCATGCCCCGCTAAACCCGGCCATACCAAAGCGGAGACCGTCGGGGCCTCCGCTTTTTCCGACGATTTGATTGTGCCTGGGAAAGGGTGTTTCTGTGGAGCCGATTGCCTTTATCCGGAATGATTTTTCCTCCAAATTCGGCGTCCCGCGGCAGAGCGGGCTGGTGCCGGAGCTGCTGTCGGAAATCGAATTCGCCCCCGCCTACCGTGTACCGGAGGCTGTCCGCGGCCTGGAGGACTGGAGCCACCTTTGGCTGATCTGGTCCTTCCACAAGGCCGGGCGTGAGGGTTGGTCCCCCACCGTGCGGCCGCCCCGGCTGGGCGGGAACACCCGTGTGGGCGTCTTCGCCACCCGTTCCCCCTTCCGCCCCAACAGCATCGGCCTCAGCTGTGTGAAGCTGGAGCAGGTGCGCATGGACCCGGAACGCGGGCCGATCCTGGTGGTCTCCGGTGCCGATCTGATGAACGGCACCCCCATTCTGGATATCAAGCCCTATCTGCCCCTGGCGGACTGCCATCCGGAGGCCACCGGCGGCTTCACCGATACCCACGAGAAGCGCACCGTGGAGGTCGTCTGCCCGGAAGCGCTGCTGCAGCTCCTCCCCGCCGAAAGCCGGCAGGGCCTGCTGGGCGTACTGCACGAGGATCCCCGCCCCGCCTACCAGGATGATCCGGAACGCGTTTACGGCTTCGGCTTTGCCGGATACAACGTACGCTTCCGTGTGGAAGGCCATGTTCTGACCGTGATCGAAATCTCCCCGGAGGAAATATGAAGCAATTTCACGCTGCCATTATGGAACAGTTTCCCGTTCGCCGCAAAAAGGAAGAGCGCAAGGCCTTCCGCGACTGGTGCCTGCAGCAGGCCCAGGAAGCCGGCTGGTCCGCCCGGATCGAAGAGACCGACCGCACCCGCCAGCAGAATGTGGTGATCGGTGACCCGGACCACGCCCAGGTCCTTTTCACCGCACATCTGGATACCGAGTCCAACCTGCCCTTCGCCAATCCGGTGTTCCCCAGGAATTTTCCGCTGACCGTCTGCTGGCATCTGCTGGTGCTCATCGTGCTGCTGGCCATCAGCGGATTGATCACGGATCTGTGCAGCCTGGTCATCCACCAGAATCAGGTGCTGTGGTGGATCTTGATCGGCACCTATCTGGCCCAGCTGATCTATCTCGGCGAAGGCCCCTCCAACCGGAACAACGCCAACGGCTCCTCCGGTCTGGCTGCCGCCCTGGAGCTGATGGCCGCCCTGCCCGAGGAGGACCGTGACAAGTGTGCCTTCATCCTCTTCGACGGCTTCGGGAACGGACGGCGGGGCAGCAAGGGCTATGCCAAGATCCATCTGGAGCTGGCCTACATGCGCATGTTCGTCAATCTGGACAGCGTGGGCGTGGGCGACCGGATGCTGCTCATTTCCACCTCTATGGCCCGGCGCTGCACCGGCTACCGGCTGATGGAGCGCGTGCTGGCGGATACAGAGGGCAAGCAGGTCTTCTTTGCAGACAGCAAGCTGAGCATGTGCTCCTCCGACGCCAAGAGCTTCAAATGCGGTATCGACCTGATCGCCTGCACCCAGAAGTCCGGCATCGGCAATGTGGTCAGCCATTTGCGGACCAAAAAAGACACTGTCTGCGACAGTGCCAATCTGGAATGGGTCGTCCGGGCCTTCACGGACTATCTGCATCAGCTGGGCAATACCTGATCATTCCGGGAGCAGCTGTCCGAAATCCTGCCTGCGGTGAAAGTCCGGATGACCGCTGCTCAGCGCGCTCCAGGCCAGATAATGCGGGTGCGGCGTTTCATCCCCACACTTGTAGAAATTGCCGGCCATTTCTCCGCCCATGGTGAATTCCGGAAAATACCGCCGGATCAGTTCGGCTGGGACACGATATTCGATGCCCCAGCCTTTTTCCGTGCGGAAGGGCCGCGGCTGAAAGAGCGTCTTCCCATCGTCCGGCACCTGACGGATGCGTGTCTCCCTGGTGCCGCCAAAGCCGAAGTACAGCGTTCCCAGCGGATTCCACTCGAAATTGAAATACCGTACGTCATCGGCCATCGGCGCCAGGAAGAACTCCAGGCAGCTGTCGCAGCAGACCATGCTCAACGGATCGGTCAGCGTGGCCCGGATGTCTGCTTCCTCCGCCGTCATCCGCACAAACAGCGTATCCGCGTTATGGCACAGCTGAGCCCATGCCCTGACCGCGCACGGCTCCAGCCACGGCTGTTGCTTCAGTTCGACGGTCGGCACCTGAGACCAGTCCGGCCGCTCCATGGTTTTCACCGTATATTCCATCGTTGTTTTCCCCCCTTGAGTGCATGATACCAGCTTTCCGGAGCTGAAACAAGCCCTTTTCTTGTTTGTGGAAAGAACGGTCAACAACTTGTCAATTTTGTCCGGGTAAAAATGGTTGCTTTCACCCCTCTTTTGACATTGTTAAAAAATTATCAATTTTCCATTGACAACCGGGTTAACCTATGCTATCATACCCTCGCCCGGAAAAGGTCCGGGCCGCATTCCGTTCCCTTTGGATTGATTAGATTAAGGAGCGATTGATTCATGGCAACCGAGTACCCGATTGTGGACACCGTTGAATCCTTTGAGGCTGCGCTGGCCCGCGTCCGCGCCGCACAAAAGGAGTTTGCCACTTATACGCAGGAGCAGGTGGACAAGATCTTCCTGGCTGCTGCCACCGCCGCCAACCAGGCCCGTATCCCGCTGGCCAAGATGGCTGTGGAAGAGACCGGCATGGGCATTGTGGAGGACAAGGTCATCAAGAACCACTTTGCCGCCGAGTATATTTATAACGCTTACCGCTATACCAAGACCTGCGGCGTCATTGAAAAGGATGAGGCCTACGGCACCATGAAGATCGCCGAGCCCATCGGTGTGATCGCTGCCGTCATCCCCACCACCAACCCCACCTCCACCGCCATCTTCAAAACGCTGATCTCCCTGAAGACCCGCAACGGCATCATCATCAGCCCCCATCCCCGCGCGAAGAAGTCCACCATCGCCGCCGCCAAGGTGGTGCTGGAGGCCGCGGTGAAGGCCGGTGCTCCCGAAGGCATCATCGGCTGGATCGACGTGCCCAGCCTTGAGCTGACCAACATGGCCATGAAGGAAGCCGATATCATCCTGGCCACCGGCGGTCCCGGCATGGTGAAGGCTGCCTACTCCTCCGGCAAGCCCGCCCTGGGCGTGGGTGCCGGCAATACCCCCGCCATCATTGACGAGAGTGCCGACATCCTGGTGGCTGTCAACTCCATCATCCACTCCAAGACCTTCGACAACGGTATGATCTGCGCCAGCGAGCAGTCCACCATCGTGCTGGATGGCGTTTACGATGCCGTGAAGGCCGAATTCGAGAAGCGCGGCTGCTACTTCCTGTATGGTGAGGAGCTGGACAAGGTCCGCAAGACCATCATCATCAACGGCGCCCTGAACGCGAAGATCGTGGGTCAGAAGGCCTATACCATCGCAAAGCTCGCCGGTGTGGATGTGCCCGAAAGCACCAAGATCCTGATCGGCGAAGTGGAGAGCGTGGATCTGAGCGAGGAGTTCGCCCATGAGAAGCTGTCTCCCGTGCTGGCCATGTACCGCGCCAAGGACATCGATGATGCCATCGCCAAGGCGGAGCAGCTGATCGCCGACGGCGGCTACGGCCACACCTCTTCTATCTATCTGAACGCTGTGACGAAGCAGGATCTGGTGGAGAAGTTTGCTTCCCGCATGAAGACCTGCCGTGTGCTGGTCAACACCCCCTCCTCCCAGGGCGGTATCGGTGACCTGTACAACTTCAAGCTGACCCCCTCCCTGACCCTGGGCTGTGGCTCCTGGGGCGGTAACTCCGTGAGCGAGAACGTGGGCGTCAAGCATCTGCTGAACATCAAGACCGTTGCCCAGAGGAGGGAGAACATGCTCTGGTTCCGCGCACCTCAGAAGGTGTATACCAAGAAGGGCTGCCTGCCCGTGGCTTTGGATGAGCTGGTCCATGTGATGGGCAAGAAGCGTGCTTTCCTGGTGACCGACTCCTTCCTGTACAAGAACGGCTATGCCAAGCCCATCACCGATAAGCTGGAGCAGATGGGCATCCAGTACTCCTGCTTCTTCGACGTGCAGCCCGACCCCACCCTGGCCTGCGCCAAGGAAGGTGCCAAAGCCATGACCGCTTTCCAGCCCGATGTCATCATCGCCCTGGGCGGCGGCTCCGCCATGGACGCCGGTAAGATCATGTGGGTGCTGTATGAGCATCCCGAAGCGGACTTCATGGACATGGCCATGCGCTTCAGCGATATCCGCAAGCGTGTGTACACCTTCCCCAAGATGGGCGAGAAGGCCTACTTCATCGCTGTGCCCACCTCCGCCGGTACCGGCTCCGAGGTGACCCCCTTCGCCGTGATCACCGACGAGCGCACCGGCACCAAGTATCCGCTGGCTGACTATGAGCTGATGCCCAACATGGCCATCGTGGACGCTGACCTGCACATGAACGCCCCCAAGGGTCTGACCAGCGCCTCCGGTATCGACGCCCTGACCCATGCCCTGGAGGCCTATGCCGCCATGCTGCAGACCGGCTATTCCGATGCCATGGCGCTGCAGGCCGGCAAGGAGATCTTCGAGTATCTGCCCCGCTGCTACAATGACGGCGCGCATGACCCCGAAGCCCGCGAGCATATGGCCAACGCCGCCACCATGGCCGGCATGGCCTTCGCCAATGCCTTCCTTGGTGTTTGCCACTCCATGGCACACAAGCTGGGCTCCTATCATCACCTGCCCCATGGCATCGCCAACGCCCTGCTGATCGAGGAGGTCATCCGCTTCAACAGCAGCGAGCAGCCTGCCAAGATGGGTACCTTCCCCCAGTATGCCTATCCCCACACCAAGCATCGCTATGCCGAGTTCGCCGCCGCCTGCGGTCTGGCCGGCAAGGATGATGACGAGAGCGTGGAGAACCTGATCAATGCCGTGCATGAGCTGAAGCACAAGATCGGCATCAAGGACACCATCGCCGAGTACAACGTGCCCGAGGATGTGTTCCTGGAGAAGCTGGACAGCATGGTAGAGGACGCCTTCGATGACCAGTGCACCGGCGCCAACCCCCGCTATCCCCTGATGAGCGAGATCAAGGCCATGTACCTGAAGGCCTATTACGGCAAGTAAGAGAATCCAATGCCGCCCGGCAGGATTTTCCCTTCGGGCGGCGAATCTTACAGAAAAATGAGTGATCGTTCCCATAAGGAGGTTGATCCCATGAATTTCGACCAGGTGATCAAGCAGCATCCGCATAAGACCATTTACCGCGATGGTGACAATATCATCAAGGTGTTTGATGAAAGCTACAGCAAGACCTTCGCCCTGAACGAGGCGCTGAACAATGCCCGTGTCGAGGAAACCGGTCTGAACGTGCCCGAACTGCGCGGCGTGACCATGGTGGACGGCAAGTGGGCCATCGTGACCGAGCGTATTGAGGGCGAGACCATCCAGCAGCTGATGCTGGACCATCCCGAGCAGGAGGATGCCCTGCTGGCCCGGTTCGTGGATATTCAGATCGAGGTGCTGTCCAAGTCCTGCCCCCTGCTGAACCCGCTGACTGAAAAGCTGCAGAAGCGCATTTCTTCCTCCGGTCTGGACGCCACCACCCGCTATGACCTGCACACCCGCCTGGCTTCCATGAAGGTGCACACCAAGGTCTGCCACGGCGACTTCCACCCCGCCAATGTCATCATCACCCCCGATGACAAGGCCTACGTCATCGACTGGAACCACGCCGCCCAGGGCAACGGTTCTGCCGATGTGGCCACGACCTATATCTCCCTCTGGCTGGACGGCAAGCCCAAGCTGGCCGACCGTTATCTGAACCTCTACTGCCAGAAGACCGACACCGCCAAGCAGTATGTGCAGAAGTGGATCCCCATCGTGGCCGCCGCTTATCTGAACCGCCCCAATGTGAGCGAAGAAATGAAGCTGCTGCTGCACCAGTGGGCCGAGGTCGTGGAGTACGAATAATCCTCTGTTTCCTTCAGGACTGCTCTCCGGAGCAGTCCTTTTTCGTTGCATTTTCCCGCTTTTTGCGCTATCATAAGGGCATTGATTTTATTGTACGGAGGTTGCCTATGCCGCGCTCCTGGGGAGAAAATCTGGATCTGAAGATCGCGCAGCTGCCGGACAGTCCCGGCTGCTACCTGATGAAGGATGCGGAGGGGACCATCATCTATGTGGGCAAGGCCGTGAACCTGAAGAACCGGGTCCGCAGCTATTTCCGCAATACGGAGCACACCCCCAAGGTGGAGGCCATGATCAGCCATATCGCGGATTTTGACATTCTGCTCTGCGACAGCAACCTGGAGGCGCTTTGCCTGGAGTGCAACCTCATCAAGGAGCACAAGCCCTACTACAACATCCTGCTGAAGGATGACAAGCACTACCCTTATATCCGGGTCAATCTGAAGGAGCCCTTCCCCCGCATGACGCTGGCCCGCCGCATGGAGAAGGACGGCGCCAAATACTTCGGGCCGTACATCGGCGCCACCGCCGTCAAACAGGTCATGGATGCCGTGCGGTAGGTCTTTCCTCTGCGCACCTGCCGGCAGGAGCTGCCGCTGAAGAAAGCCGTACGCCCCTGCATCAACTATGACATCCACAAATGTCTGGCTCCCTGCGCCGGCAAATGCACGGAAGAAGCCTACTGGGATATGATGGACGGCGCCCTCTCCTTCCTGAACGGCGACTACGACCCGGTCATCCGGAAGCTGACCGCCCAGATGAATGACGCCGCCGCCCGGATGCAGTATGAGCGGGCCGCCGTCATCCGGGACAAGATCAAGGACGTCAAGGGCTTGCAGGAGCGGCAGATCGCCATCCGCACGGATCTGAGCGAGCAGGACATCATCGCGCTGGCGCAGGACGGGCTGGATGCCATGGTACAGGTCATCTACGTGCGTGGCGGCAGGATGCTGGGCGGCGACCACTTCTGCCTGACGCAGGAAGGCGCGGAAGCCCCCGGCGAGGTGCTGGCAGCGTTCCTGACCCAATACTACCAGGACGGCAACCTGATCCCCCGCAACGTGCTGGTGCAGGAGCTTCCAGAGGGCAGCCGGGAGCAGCTGGAGCAATGGCTGCGGCAGACGAAGAACGCGGCGGTGACCCTGGTTACCCCCAAACGAGGAGAAAAGCACGATCTGGTGCTGCTGGCCGTGAAGAACGCCGAGGATGCCCTGGCCAAGCGCAATGCCAAGCGTTCCATCCAGGAGGAGCGCACCTCCGGGGCCGCCGCGGAGCTGGGCCGCATCCTGGGCATGGACCACTACCCCCGCCGCATCGAAGGCTATGATATCTCCAACACGCAGGGCCAGCAAAGCGTGGGCAGCATGGTGGTGTTCATCGACGGCGAGCCCGCCAAGAAGGAATACCGGCAGTTCAACATCAAAACCGTGGAAGGCCCCAACGACTTCGCCTCCCTGAATGAGGTGCTGGGCCGTCGCTTTTCCCACGGCCTGCAGGAAAAGAAGGAGCGCGAGGAGCAGGGTCTTCCGGTCCTCGGCGGCAAGTTCAGCGATCTGCCGGACCTGGTGCTGATCGACGGCGGTCCCCAGCAGCTGCGCTTTGCCCTGGATGCCCTGCATGCCATGGGGGCGGAGGTGGCCATGTTCGGTCTCGCCAAGCGCCAGGAGGAGATCTACCTGCCGGACCGGGAGGAGCCGATCCTGCTGGACCATGCCACCCCGGAGCTGCAGCTGGTGCAGCGTGTCCGCGATGAGGCCCACCGCTGCGCCATCACTCACCACCGCAAGCTGCGCGGCAAAGCCTTCACCCAAAGCCAGCTGGAGCAGATCCCCGGCATCGGCCCTGCCCGCCGGAAGGCGCTGCTGACCCATTTCCAGTCGCTCAAGGCCATCAAGGCAGCCACCGAGGAAGAGCTGCTGGCCGTGCCCGGCATCACCAAAACAAACGCGGCCGCCATCCGCCAATGGGCGGAAGCAGCCGCGAAGGATGGTTCCGGAAAGCGTCAATCCTGAGCTTCCCGCTTCGGTTCCCTGGGTATGGACTTTTTCCTGCTTACTCCGGAGGGATTCCAGCATTCGTGCCGCACAGAGCCATCCGCGTAGGTCGGTTCCCAGGCGTCGTGTGCCGGTTCTCTTCCCCGTTCATCCGCCCAATCCAGGGCCTTGCGCTCCGGATCGGGCTTTTTGTATGCTGCGCTCATGCCTCCGCCGCCTTCAGGTATTTGTCAAACCAGTTCTTCAGCTCCAGCAGGTTGCGCAGCTTGTGCTTCGGCTTGCCATTGGAGGAGATGCCGTGGTTCTCTCCCTCATAGAGCACCATCCGGGAAGGCACGCCGAAGTACTTCATGGCGATGAACATCTCGCGGCCCTGATCCACCGGGGTGTTGTAATCGCACAGGCACTGCATGAACAGGATGGGCGTCTTCGCCTGATTGGCATACTTCAGCGGGGATTGCTCCCACATCCGCTCCACGCCGTCCCAGGGGGTCGCGGCCATCTCGTTGGCATCGAAGGTATAGCCGAACTCACAGGCCGCAAAATCCGCCACCCAGTTGGAGATGGAGCAGCAGGACACGATGGCGCCGAAACGATCCGTATGGCCCTCGATCCAGTTGCTCATGAAGCCGCCATAGGAGATGCCGGTCTCGCCCAGCCGATGGGGGTCCAGCGCCGGATACAGGGCCAGCACATGATCCGTGAACTCCATCAGATCCTGATAGTCGATGGTTCCATACCTGCCGCGCAGATCCGCAAAGGCTTCCCCGTAGCCCTCGCCGCCCCGGGGATTGCAGAAGAACACAAAGTAGCCGTCGCTTGCCAGCATCTGGTGCTGATGCTGGAACATTTCACCATAGGTGCCCCTGGGACCGCCATGGACCTCCAGCACACCGGGATACCGTTTGGAAGGATCATAATCCTTGGGCTCCAGCACCCAGCCGTCAATGGCCACGCCGTCCGAATCCGTAAAAGGAATGTACTTTGCCTTCGCCACATATTTGTCCGCCAGGAAGGCATCATTCATGCCGGTCATCCGTTGCTGAACGCCCTCCCGCACCAGGTACAGGTCGGCCATGGCATCCGGCGCGCTGGCACAAAGGGCCATCTGCTGCTCGTCTACATCAAAGCTGTTCACGCAGCCGTCGAAGGGCACCGCACAGACCGTCTCACCGGTATGCACATCCATGGCGTACACCTGGGCGCGATAGGTATTCTGGCCCACGTAGTACAGCTTGCCCCCGGACACCTTCACCCGGGTACCACCGCCGCGATGGGCATCCGTGGACATCCAGCCATTCATGGCCACCGGCGGCCTGCAGAACAGCTTCATTTCGCCCGTGGCCAGATCATAGCGATAGATATCCTCGCTCTGACTCATGCCCCAGGGGATGTTGTCCGTCATCATCAGCAGTACGGCGTCATCGGTCAGCTTTGCGTCCATGATCTTCCAGGTCTCGGGCTCCACCAGGCTTGTGGTCTTGCCGGTCTTCAGGTCATGCAGATAAGCCACACCCTTGATGGTGGCCATCACATCATACTCGCGGCCGCTATAGACCACCTTGCCGTTCCGGGCATCCATGGACTGCACATCCAGGTATTTCGGGGAAAGCTTCTCACAGTCTCCCGTAGCGGAATCCAGCACCCAGACCGCCCTGCGCAGCCGGGAGATATAGCCCCTGGCATTGGCATAGAAGGGGATCTCCTCCAGCACGTGGTAGTCCGCTTCCTCCTCGATCTGCTCTTTGGTCAGCTCCGCGGACAGCGGGTTCAGGTTGTCCAGGGTCATCATCAGGAAGCGGCCGTCCTCCAGCAGCTGCAGCTCCAGCACATTTTGGGCCACCTCAAAGGCCTTCACCGCCTCGCCGCCATGGATGTTCAGCCGGTAGAAGCAGGTCTTTTCGGCGGGCGCCTCCGCCTTGTCCTCCGGGCCACGCTCCGTGGCAAACAGCACGGTCTCCTTGTCCAGCCAGATCGCCGGGCCTTCCTTGCCCAGGTCGGTCAGCTGCAGCACCGTGCCGTTCTCATTGTCCAGCACGAACAGCCGGGCCTCATAGCAGTCCGCCTTCAGGTTGTGATTGTGGACCACATAAGCCGTGTGTTTTCCGTCCGGGCTCAACACGGGATCGCTCATAAAGCGCAGCTTCATGATATCCTCGCGGGTGATCTTTTCCATGGTCGCTCATGCCTCCCTGCTCTTCAGGAATTCCATGACCTTCAGGCCGCATTCCAGCTGGATATGCACCAGCTTGCGGATCGGGATGACGGAATAGTCCATATCCTTTTCCAGCTGCTCCGCCAGCTCCGCGTGCAGCTGTGCCGCCGCCGCCAGTGCCTTCTGCAGACGGGCCCGCTTTTCGCCGTTCTCTGGCGTGGCTTCCGTCAGGCGGCTCAGCGCCAGCTCATTGGCCCGCACCAGCATGCCGCAGCTCAGCAGACGATAGAACCGGCTGCAGTCCACGCTGTCGAACTTCTCCGCCACGGTGGCCTTGTTCTGATAGGCAGGGTCCTCGTCGATCATCTTCAGCTGGGCTTCCTCGCCGCCGCCCTTCATGAAAGCCTCCACGCTGTCCCGGAAGGGGTTCTCCTTGCCCAGGTCGGCAGCGGAGATGTCCAGGATCTGCCGGATGCGCACGTTGGTCTCCTTGGTCCACCGGATCTTGGCACGGAAGGCCTCTGCCCGGGTCATATCCGAGGGGGAGCGGTCCGCGATCCGCGCGGAGTAGAAATAAGGCATCTCCGTCAGGAAGGTGGTGGCGCCGCAGAGCTTATCCGCGTACTCGTCCGAGCAGGTGCCGCAGTCGATCTCCTGGGCAATGTTCTTCACGCCGTACTTCTCCATGTAGTCATATTCCACCTGGATGCCGCCGCCCTCGAACACCGCGGGATAGAACACCTTCAGGGCCGGGGACTCCGGCTCACCGAAGTGGATCGGGATGTCCTCCTTCCGGGGCGCCTCGTACAGGGACTCATACAGGCCCTTGTCGATATCCCGGGTGAAGTACCAGTATACACCGCCGAAGCCGGAGTTGTGCAGCGAATAGATGAAGCTGGGCCGCACCTTGTCGATCAGGCCCATCATTGCCTCGGCCTCGGGCATCACATCGTGGAAATGCAGCTCCTTGTAGTCGATGGGGAAGGTCCAGTCCACCTGCTGCTTGCTGATGGGGCGATAGAAGTTGCGGGAATAGTTGGTGATGGTATAGGGGCCCTTAATCCAGCCCTCGTTCAGCTTGTAGCCGTCATAGTCCCAGGCCTTGACCACATACAGGGTATAGCCCAGGCGGTGGCGCAGCGCTTCGTCCTTGGCCAGCTGCTCCGTCAGGTATTCCAGCATCATGGTGCCGATGGGCTCGTTGGGATGAGGCAGGCCGAACATGATGGCGTTCCGGGGCTCGTCACCGATCTTCAGGCACAGCAGGTCCTTCCCTGCCCGGGACTTGCCAATGCTGAACAGCTCCACCGTCTCCGGATATTCCTTTGCCAGGCGGCGGCTGCTTGCGTCCATTTCTTCTACGGTCAAAAACTGCTTGCTGTCCGGGATCCCCGCCAGCAGCTTTTCAAAAATCGCGTCCATGGGTGCATTCCTCCTTTTGCTGCTTCTGATTATAAAGCAAATCCCGGCTCCTGTCCACTTTTTTCACGCGGCAGGACAGAAAGAAAACAAGATTTGCATTTCTGCCCATGATGTGCTATCATCCCCTTGTTTGATGTTTTTCCTACGATTTCAGGAGTGTTTACCGATGAAAGCCTTTGTTCAGCGTCTCCTCCGCCGTCCTTACAGCGGATGGCTGCTTTTCTTCGTTTTCTACCTTGCCGTCTTCTTCCTGCTGGAGAAGCTGCGGCTGAATTATCATCTCATCCATGTTCCGCTGGATGATTTGATCCCCTTCAACAGCCTGTTTTTCCCGGCATACTTCTCCTGGTACCTGGTATTCTTCGGGCTGCCGGTGCTGTTCCTCTGGCAGGATACAAGGGATTATCTTCGGCTGTGCGTGCTGCAATTCGGGCCGGTCCTGATCTGCTTCCTTGCCTACTTCCTCTATCCGACCATGCTGGATCTCCGTCCGGAACACGGCAGCGGCCTGTTCGGCTGGGCCATGGACATCCTCTGGTCCATCGATCCGCCCATGAACGTCTGCCCCTCCCTGCACGTATGCTCCAGCCTGTCCGCCGCCATCGGCTTCACCGCTTCCTCCCGCTATCGCAGATCCACCAAGGTCTGGTTCGACCTGTGGATGGTGCTGATCATCGCCTCCACCGTTTTCCTGCGGCAGCATTCGGTGGTGGACGTGTTCTGGGGCATCGTCATCGTGCTGCCCTTCGCGCTGTTTGTTTTCCTGCCAGCCGGCAAGCGCTGGCTGGACGCGAAGGCCGGGCGTCACCGGTAATTCAGCGATTGTTTGCTGTTCTTTCACTGTACAGCCCTTGCCAAATTCTTTCGGATTGATTACAATAAGAACGGTGATTTTTCACCAATTCTGCCTGGAGGAATGAGATATGCAGAAGATTCAAATGACGACGCCGCTGGTGGAGATGGACGGAGACGAAATGACCCGCGTTCTCTGGCAGCAGATTAAGGATAAGCTGATCCTGCCCTTTGTGGACCTGAAGACCGAATATTATGATCTGGGTCTGCCCCACCGCGATGAGACCAACGACCAGGTGACCGTGGACAGCGCCAACGCCACCAAGAAGTACGGTGTGGCCGTCAAGTGCGCTACCATCACCCCCAATGCCCAGCGCATGACAGAGTACAACCTGCACCAGATGTGGAAGAGTCCCAACGGCACCATCCGCGCCATGCTGGACGGCACCGTGTTCCGTGCGCCCATCCTGGTCAGCGGTGTGAAGCCCACCGTGCGCACCTGGGAGCTGCCCATCACCATTGCCCGCCATGCCTATGGCGATGTGTACCGCAACACGGAGATCCGCGTTCCCGGTGCCGGCAAGGCCGAACTGGTCTTCACCGGAGAGGACGGCACCGAGATCCGCAAGCCCATCTTTGACTTCAAGGGCCCCGGCGTGCTGCAGGGGCTGCATAATCTGGATAAATCCATTGTCTCCTTCGCCCATGCCTGCTTCCGCTTTGCCCTGGACAAGAAGCAGGATCTGTGGTTCTCCACCAAGGACACCATCTCCAAGACCTATGACCATACCTTCAAGGACATCTTCCAGGAGATCTACGACCGCGATTACAAGGAAGCCTTCGAGGCCGCCGGCATCACCTATTTCTATACCCTGATCGATGACGCGGTGGCCCGCGTGGTCCGCTCCAAGGGCGGCTTCATCTGGGCCTGCAAGAACTACGACGGCGACGTGATGAGCGATATGGTCGCCACCGCCTTTGGTTCCCTGGCCATGATGACCAGCGTGCTGGTCAGCCCGGACGGCAAGTATGAGTACGAAGCCGCCCATGGCACCGTGACCCGCCATTACTACCGCTATCTGAAGGGCGAAGAGACCAGCACCAACCCCGTGGCCACCATCTTTGCCTGGAGCGGCGCCCTGCGCAAGCGCGGCGAGCTGGATAACCTGCCCGACCTGGTGGAATATGCCGATCTGCTGGAGCAGGCCACCCTGGGCACCATTGAGAACGGCATCATGACCAAGGATCTGGCCCTGCTGTGGAATGGCGAATGCACCGCCGTCAACAGCACGCAGTTCCTGGATGCCATCGCCGAGAACCTGGCTGCCGCCTATGAAGAAGACGATGAGGATGACGCCGAATACATGACGCTGACCCTCCCCGACGGCAGCAAGGCGGATTATGAGCTGGTCTACCGGGCGCAGCTGGGCGAGGACGAGTACGCCGTGCTGGTGCCTGCCGATGATGAAGACATGGACGTACTGGTGCTGCAGGTCATCTATGATGATGAAGCCAACGAGGAGGCCTTTGTGGAGGCCGACCCCGAGGCGGCGGCCACCGTGTTCGACCTGTTCCGCGACGATTGCGCCGACATGTACAACTTCGTCGACGAGGATGAGGAGTAAGGCGGCATGAGCGAGTCCGAAGAAGAATACTATACCTTTGAGGATGACCAGGGCGAGACCTTCCAATGCCGCGTACTGGACCGGTTGACCATGAACGGTGTGAATTACGCCGTGCTTTGCGAGACTGACGATGAGGACAGCGTGCTGATCTTCCGCGTTACCGATAACGGCGACGGCACCGAGGATCTGGATTACGTGGAGGACGATGACGAAAACGAAGAGGTCTTTGATTTCTTCCGCATCGCCTATGAGGATTATGAATTCGGCGACGCCGAATAAGAAAGGCAAGCTATGAAATGTGCCATTTACGGCGCGGGTTCGCTGGGGACCGTACTCGGTGCCTATATGACCCGCAGCGGTCTTCCCGTGGAGCTGATCAACCGCAACAAGGAGCATGTGGCCGCACTCCGGGAAAAGGGAGCACATATCACCGGTACCGTCGAGATGACGGTACCGGTTCATGTTCTCTTTCCGGAAGAAATGGAAGGCCCTTATGATGTGATCTTCCTGATGACCAAGCAGCTGCAGAACCGCGAGGTCGTCACCTTCCTGCGGCCCATGCTGGCAGCGGACGGCGTCATCGTCACCATGCAGAACGGCCTGCCCGAGCCCGGCATCGCTGAGGTGATCGGAGAGACGCATACCATCGGCTGTACCGTGGAATGGGGCGCCACCCTGACCCGGCCCGGTGAAAGCTGCCTGACCAGCAGCACGGACAGTCTCTCCTTCCACATGGGCGGCATGCCCGGTGTGGCTCCGGAAAAGCTGCGGCAGGTCAAGGAGCTCCTGGAAAGCATGTGCCCCGTGCATATGGAGGACAACCTGATGGGTGCCCGCTGGAGCAAGCTGCTCATCAACGCCACCTTCTCCGGTCTGGGTACCGTCGTGGGCGGCACCTTCGGCGATGTTTCCGAAAAGAAGGATGTGCAGCCGCTGGCGCTGCAGTGCATGAAGGAATGCATCGATGTGGGCCATGCCGCCGGCGTCACTTTCGCGCCGGTGCAGGGCAAGAACATCACGGCGCTGTTTTACTACACCAACCCTGTCAAAAAGGCCCTGGCTCGCCTGATCCTCCCCATTGCCATGAAGAAGCACCGGGACATCGTTCCCTCCATGCTGCAGGACCTGCGGAACGGCAAGCGCTGCGAGGTGGATGCCATCAACGGCGTCATCTGCGAATACGGGCGGCGATACCATGTGCCCACCCCCGTCAACGATCAGATCGTTTCCGTCATCCATGAGATCGAAGCCGGGAAGCGTCAGGCCTCCCCCGCCCTGATTTCTTCGTTTGCCGCTTGTAAGGAAGCGTAAACCGGTCTATCCGCGCCGGAAATTTTCGCTGTCTTTGAAAAAAACATTGCAAGACGCGGATTTCTGTTGTATAATGGTTCAGCATTCTATCACTATTGGAGGGAAATTCCTATGAAGCATATTGATACCATCCAGTCCCCCTGCCTGAAGGAATCCCTGGTTCATGGCGGCTGCGGCGAGTGCCAGGCTTCCTGCCAGAGCGCCTGCAAGACCAGTTGCACCGTGGCCAACCAGTCCTGCGCCAACAAGGAAAACAGCGCTGTGCTGGCCGGCAATGAGGGCAAGCTGAACCGCAACTTCAACCGCAAGTAATTCGGCGGCTGTCTGTTCACAGCTGAAGGCAGGATGCTTTTTGCTCCTGCCTTTTGCTTGTAACAGAGGCTTCGGACCATCAGGAGGATAAAACCCAGTGATTCATACATTCAAGGCCGTCGGGCAGCCCATGATGCTGGATGTCGGCAGCGGCGCTGTTCACGCCATTGATGATCTTGCCTATGACGCTCTCTCCCTGTGGAATGATCACACGACCGAGGAGATCAAGTCCGAGCTGGCCGGCAAGTATACCGCCGAGGAGTTGGATGAGGTCATCGGGGAGCTGCGGCAGCTGGAAGAGATCGGCGCCATGAACGCCCCGGACAATTATGATGATGTGAAGCAGATCAAGTCCACCGGTGTGGTGAAGGCCATGTGCCTGCACGCCGCCCATGACTGCAACCTGCGCTGCAAATACTGCTTTGCCGCTACCGGCGATTTTGCCATGGGCAAGCGCATGCTCCTCCCCTTCGAGGTGGGCAAGGCCGCGCTGGACTGGCTGGTGGCCAACTCCGGCAACCGGGTCAATCTGGAGGTGGACTTCTTCGGCGGTGAGCCGCTGATGAACTTCCCCGTGGTGAAGCAGCTGGTGGAATATGGCCGCAGCCTGGAGAAGCCCCACAACAAAAAGTTCAAATTCACCACCACCACCAACTGTGTGCTCATGAATGATGAGATCATCGATTTCATCAATAAAGAAATGAGCAACGTGGTGCTGTCCATCGACGGCCGCCCCGAGGTGCATGATCGTATGCGCCCCACCATCAATGGCAAGGGCAGCCAGGCGATGATCCTGGAGAAGGCGCTGAAGTTTGCCCGGGCCCGTGGTGACAAGGAATACTATGTCCGCGGTACCTTCACCAAGTACAATAAGGATTTCGGCAACGATGTGGTTTACCTGGCCGATCAGGGCTTTGAGCAGCTGAGTGTGGAGCCTGTGGTGACCGAGCCCAGCTGTGAGTATGCCCTGACCGAGGAGGATCTGCCGGAGATCCGTAACGAATACGAGCGCCTGGCACAGATCTACATCGACCGCCGGGCCAACGGCAAGTGGTTCAACTTCTTCCATTTCATGGTGGATCTGGAGGGCGGCCCCTGCCTGCGCAAGCGTCTGACCGGCTGCGGCGCCGGCAATGAATACGTCGCCGTGACCCCCGAGGGCGATATCTATCCCTGCCACCAGTTTGTGGGCCGCCGCCAGTACCGCATGGGCTCTGTGCTGGACGGTACCTTTGACCGGGAGCTCCAGGCCAAGTTTGCCGCCAACCATGTGCTGGCCAAGGAGAAGTGCCGTGACTGCTGGGCACGCTTCTACTGCTCCGGCGGCTGTGCTGCCAATGCGGAAGCCTTCAATCACGACATCGGCAAGCCCCACGATATCGAATGTGAAATGGAACGCAAGCGTCTGGAATGCGCCATGGCCGTCTATGCCATTGAACGCAAAAACCGGATGGCACGCGAAAATCAGGGTGAGTGATCACCCGTGGCCGTTCGGCACCAGTTGTCCGGACGGCTGCTTTGTTTAAGGGAGGCTCCATGCGAAAAAAACTCTGGATCGCTGCCGCGGTGCTGATCCTGGACCAGGTCACCAAGGCGCTGGCCCGCACGATGACGGAGACCATCACGCTGCTGCCGGGCATCCTGGATCTGCGCCTGTGCCGCAACACCGGTATGGCCTTCAGCCTGCTGAGCGGCATGCCCTGGATGCTGGGAGTGCTGTCCGTGGTTTTGGTGATCATTGGCTGGCGCATCCTGCGCCGCTACCGGCTGGGTCCGCTCTCCGGCACGGCGGCCATGCTGATGCTGGGCGGCGCCCTGGGCAATGCCATCGACCGGATCCTGCTGGGGTCGGTCACGGATATGATCGAGGTACTGTTCGTTCAGTTCGCCGTGTTCAATGTGGCCGATATCGCCCTGACCGTCGGCTGCGCGCTGCTGGCGCTCTCCCTGTTCATCCGCCCGCAGGAATGGGAAAAGCGTTCCCTCAAGGAGGCAGACTCATGAAGATCATTGAAGCCGGAAAGCCCTGCTACCGTGCCAACTTTCACACCCATACCACCAACAGCGACGGCCGTCTGACGCCCACGGAGTGCATGCGGCTCTATCGGCGGGAGGGCTATGACATTCTTGCCCTGACTGATCACCGGAAGCTGACCGTACCGGAGGATATTCCGGAGGGGTTGCTGATGATCCCCGGCACCGAGTTGGATTTCACGTTGCCCACGCAGGTCATCCATCTGCTGGGGCTGGGCATTTCTCCGGAGTTGATCGGCACCTGGGATCCCAAGGGCACACCGCAGCAGGCCATTGACGCCATCCGCGCCTGCAACGGTCTGGCCGTGCTGGCCCATCCCGCCTGGTCGCTGAACGACACCGCCACCATGGCCGGTCTGAAGGGGCTGTCCGCGGTGGAGATCTGGAACAGCGTCTCCATGCCGCCCTACAATCCGGACCGCGGCAATGCTTCCGCCATGCTGGATACTCTTTGGAGCTATGACCCAGGCACCTTGCTGCCCGTCATGGCCAATGATGATACGCACTTCTACGGCAGCGAAGCCTTTGCCGGCTGGAACATGGTGCAGTGCGATGAATTGACCGTTCCTTCCGTGCTGGAAGCAATTCAGGCAGGCCGCTTCTACGCCACGCAGGGGCCGGAATTCCACGAGCTTGAATATGCGGACGGGCAGCTGCGTCTGCGGTGCAGTCCCGTTTCCCGGATCATCTTCTACAGCAACCGCCCCTGGGTGGACAAGCGTGTGCTGACAGGCGATGCATTGACCGAAGTCGTCTGGACAGCCCAGCCCGGAGAGCATTTTATCCGCGCAGAGCTCGTGGACGCGGAGGGGCATCATGCCTGGTCCGCCCCACTGCCGGTAAAATGTGATTAATTTCCGACAACAGGCAGGAAAAGCCGCCCCAGCTATGGAAATAGATTAGGAAACAGGCAGAAGGGAGAGGTTGCCATGCAGTTCTTGGAACGGCTGAGAAGCAGTCGCTATCCGTGGAAGCTGGTCATCCCGTTGCTTCTCCTCATTCTTCTCCTGTTCGGATGGATCCTTGGCGAAAACAACCGCAGGCTGCAGAGTCTGAAGGAAGAGGAGGCCGCGCTCCGTCTGGAGCTGACTGCTTCCCAGTCCGAGGAGCAGAGCCTGAAGGTAAAGCTGGCCAACGTCAGCTCCACCGGCTCCATGGACAGCGAGGCCCGGGCCATGTCCTTCGTAAAGCCCGGAGAAATTTGTTTCGAGATCGTTAATCCATAGCTTTTGGACAAGTATACATAGGCTGAATGGCAGATCATGATGGAAGAACGCCAGCTTGGCGCCTATTGATCGTGCCGGAAGGGAGACGGATCATGAGGGCAGCGGTGATCGGGATCGGCTCCAATTCAGTCAGGATGCTTCTGGCTGATATCCACGGGACCTCTGCCGTCCGGTTACGGCGCGAACGCGAGGGCACCCGTCTGTTCGCCGGGCTGGACGCGGAGGGTCGGCTCAGCATGGCCTCCATGGAAAAAACGGTCCACGCGGTGACACAGATGGCCGACTCTGCCCGGAAGGACGGCGCGGAGGCGGTCCGGCTGTTTGCCACCTCCGCCACCCGGGACGCCGCCAACAGCGATGTTTTCGCTGCCCTGCTCCGGGAACAGGCCCACGTGGAGCTGGAGATCACCCCCGGCGAGACGGAGGCGGAGCTGAGCTATCTTGGCGCGACCGATGGCGGCTTTACCGGCGTGATCGATATCGGCGGTGGCTCCACGGAGCTGGTCATCGGCAAGGGACTGGAGGTCCATTGTGCCTTCTCCTGCCAGATGGGCGCGGTGCGGCTGTTCCGTCAGCTGCCGATCGCCTGCCGGGCTGATCTGGGACCGGTGGAGCACATGGCTGCTTCCCTGCTGGAGGAGCAGCTGGCCCTGCATCCCGGCCTTGCCTTGCCCGAGAAGTGGATCGGTACCGGCGGCACCTTTACGACGCTGGCCGCCATGATACGCGGTCTCAGCTGGACCGAACGAACCTTCATGCACGGTACCGTGTTGCCCCTGGCACGCATCGAGCAGCTGGCCGGTGACCTGGCGGATATGCCCATGGAGGCCCGTCTGAAGCTGCCCGGACTGCAGCCCAACCGCGCGGACATTGTAGTCCACGGCATCTGCATCCTGCTGGCCTGCATGCATCGTCTGGGCATCCAGGAGATCACCGTTTCCGAGTACGGCAATCTGGATGGCTACATGAAACGAACCTATCGGCTGACCGACGGTTTTACCGTCTGAGCATAGATCCCCTATCGGGAAGAAAAGGAGAATTGTCCCATGCACATGAAGAAGCTTCTGGCTGCTCTGCTGGCAGTCAGCATGCTGCTGGCCTGCACCGCCTGCAGCAGCAACTCCACGCCCGCCGCTACGGCTACCCCTGTGGTGACCGAAGCCCCTACTGAGGCGCCCACTGCCGAGCCCACCGCTGAGCCCACCGAGGAGCCCACCGCTGAGCCTACTGAAGAGCCCACCGAGGAGCCCACCGCAGAGCATAGATACGAATCACAAGAGAACCCCAATGACTAAGCGAGAGAGGACCCAGCGGCCGGGAACAATACATAAAAAACAGAGGAGGCGAGGG
>R14__coassemble_234_pt1 | contig 43824 bp, 40 predicted proteins | sample R14__metabat2_high_PE_026 | metagenome-assembled genome bin R14 | reverse complement strand
CCGTCCCTGGAGGAGAGCGCCACCCTGGACGGCGCCGGCTACTTCAAGTGCTTCGTGTCCGTGGTGTTCCCGCTGATCACGCCCATCCTGGCCACGCTGTGCATCTTCTCCGCTGTGGGTCAGTGGAACAGCTTCACCGATACCATGATGCTGATGCCCTCCGGCAAGTACTACACGCTGCAGTATCTGCTGTACAAGTATCAGAACGAGGCCTCGTCCCTGGCGGCCCTGGTGCGCAATACCCAGGACTCCAACGCCCTGGCCAACATCGCCACCAAGCAGACGGCCCTGTCCGTGCAGATGACCGTGGCCATGGTCGTTACCTTCCCCATCCTGCTGGTGTATCCCTTCTTCCAGCGCTTCTTCGTCAAGGGCATCATGATCGGTGCCGTGAAGGGCTAAGCAACGAAGGATTTCGCTCTGCGGAGCGACCAAAGGGCTTTGCGATCGCCCTTTGGAAACCTTCGCGGCATGCGGGATTTGTATGGTAAACCCTGCGCCTTCCCCGCTGCGTTGTCGGCGGGTTCGCGAATAAAATCTCATAAGGAGGAACCCCACCATGAAAAAGCTCCTGGCCCTGGTCCTGAGCCTTTGCCTGCTGATGACGGCACTGCCCGTTGTCTCCATCGCGGAGGAGACCTACCGTGAGCCCATCACCCTGACTGTCTTCTCCGAAGTTGCCAACTTCGCGGGCGAGCAGGGCGGCTGGTTTGCTCAGATCCTGAAGGACAAGTTCAACGTGACCCTGAAGTTCGTTTCTTCCAACGTGGACTCCAACGCCTTCACCACCGGCATCACCTCCGGTGAACTGGGCGACATCATCTGCTTCGGCGATATGGGTGAGCACTTCACCACCGCCCTGCAGGCTGATCTGCTGCTGGACATGTCCGACATCGACATGACCCAGTATCCCATCCTGAACGAGCAGTTCGCCGCTGCCTTCCAGAAGGTCTCCGACTATGCTGCCGCTCAGGGCTATGACGGCAAGTATGGCTTCTCCTACAGCGTGGCCATGGAAGACGACGCCTGGGCTGAGATCACCGATCCCACCTATGCGCTGCAGGTCCGCTTTGATGCCTGGGAAGCTGCCGGCCAGCCCGCGCTGACCTCCATCTCCGATCTGCCTGCCTTCGCCAAGGCGCTGCAGGATGCTGTTCCCACCAATTCCTCCGGCGAGACCGTGTATGCCTACGGCGGCTTCGGCGACTGGGAAGACTGCGTCATGAAGTTCACCTGGGACCTGATGACCTTCTACGGCTACAAGGAAGCCGACTTCCTGGGCGTGAACTACGCCACCAAGGACGTTGTGGATCCCCTGAGCGACGGTAGCCTGTACTATCAGTGCCTGAAGGTCGTTAACGAGATGTATCGCAACGGCACCTTCGATCCTGAGTCCGTTTCCCAGAACTATGATACCTACAGCCAGAAGCTGAACTCCGGCCGTTACCTGATCGCCCTGTGGGGCTGGATCATCGGCGGCTACAACAACCCCGAGAAGGCTGCCAACAAGGAAGGCTTCATGACCTTCATGTTCGAGGATTCCGCTCCCCAGCAGCTGACCAACTCCACCGCCGGCGGCAACCGTATGTGGGCCCTGGGCGCCAACACCGAGTATGCTGACCGCGCTCTGGAAGTCATCGAATGGCTGTGCACCGAGGAAGGCGCCATCGAGTCCACCTATGGCCCCAAGGGTCTGTGCTGGGACTACGGTGAGGACGGCGTGCCTTACATGACCGACTTCGGCTGGTCCTGCTACGAAGCCAACTCCTCTACCGAGATGCCCGCTGAGTACGGCGGCGGCACCTTCCAGGATGGCGAGAACAAGTTCAACCACGAGACCATCAAGCTGGAGCAGATGATCCCCGGCAAGACCTATTCCTACTCCGTGAAGGGCTGGCCCTGCTACAACGAGCGCTATGCCACCGAGCTGAGCAAGGCCTGGACCGAGGAATATGCCAACGGCGCTACCTCCGGTATCGAACTGTATCGCAACACCGGCAAGGCTTCCGTGGTGCCCGCTGTGGCCATCGCCTACAGCTATCCCGAGATGAGCGACTCCGCCAAGGAATCCCGCGCCCTGTTCGCTCCCGAGATGAAGAACGGCAGCTGGAAGTGCGCTTATGCTGAGTCCGACGAAGAGTTTGAGACCCTGTGGGCTCAGATGGTCGAGACCTGCAAGAGCTACGGCTACGATGAATTCGTGGCTGAGAAGATGGTTGCCATCCAGGCTTGCTTCGATCTGTATTGATCTACCCATCCAAAGCCAAAGGCATCCCGGAGCGATCCGGGATGCCTCTTTTCTTTTGTCTGCAGAGGTGATTTTTCATAAAACGGGGCATTTTGCCGGGAAATTTTCAAAAAAACGGGGCACTTTGGTTGAAAATCCAACAAATCCATGGTATGATTCACCTATCCGAAGGAAGCTTTCTCAGAACGGGAGTGTGAGTGTATGTATCGGGATGCGGAGGAAAGGGTGCAGGCCTGGCTGGATTCCGGAAGGCGCGCCCTGCTGATTTATGGTGCGCGTCAGGTGGGTAAAACCTGGCTGATCCGTGAAATGTTCCAGCGCAATGGGATAAGCTATGCGGAGATCAATCTGCTGGAACGTCCCGATATCCTTGCACAGATCAAACAGATCGAGGACGCGTCTGTACTGGCGGAGCGCCTGGCACTGTATTCGGATAAGCCGCTGCAACAGGGGAAATCCGTTATTTTCCTGGATGAAATCCAACGGTATCCTTAGATCATTACCAAGATCAAGTTTCTGGTGGATGACGGAAGGTACCGCTATGTTTTCAGTGGGTCAAACCTGGGTGTGGAGCTGAAAGGACTGCACTCCATGCCGGTTGGCTATGTGGAGCAGTGGCAAATGTTCCCGATGACCCTGTTTGAATTTGCCCGGGCATTGGGTGCGAAACCGGAAACGCTGGCCCATGTTTCAGAATGCTACGAAAAACGCTGTGCGGTGGACCCGGTGGTCCATCAGCAGATGCTGCGTGCTTTTTATTACTATCTGATGACGGGCGGGATGCCTGCGGTGGTGACAGCCTTCCTTGAAAAACAGAACCTGGCAGCGGTCAACACGGAGCAGCAGAATATCATCAACCAGTATAAGGCGGATTTCATCAAATATGAAGAAGAGAACCGCCGGTTGAAGATCATCTCGGTCTTTGATTCCATTCCGTCCCAGCTGAACAAACAGAACAGGCGCTTTGTATTTACTTACCTGAACAAGGAAATCAAATTTGACCGGTATCAGGAAAGCTTTCTATGGCTGAAGGACGCGGCGGTGGCGATCCCTGTATTCAACGCGCAGGAGCCGGTGGTGCCGCTGGAGCAATCAAGGGCTTCCAACCTTTTCAAGCTGTTCCAAAGCGATGTGGGACTGCTGACTGCCTGCTATCCCGCGCTGCTTCGACAGGAGATCATGCAGATGCCGGAAGAGGTTTCCGTCAATCTGGGTGCCCTGTTTGAGAATTATACCGCCTGTGAGATGACCGCGTCCGGGCAGAAGCTCCTTTATTACAAAACGGCGAAGGTGGGGTAGATCGACTTCGTGACGGAAATAGACGGCAAAGTGATTCCTGTTGAAGTGAAATCCGGTAAGGACTATCGGAAACACAAGGCGCTGGACCATCTGTTGGCGCTGGAGGAATATGAGATTCCAGGGGCGGTGGTGCTTTCACCGAACAATCTGGAAGAAGAGGGGAAAGTCCTGTACTGTCCGATCTATATGGCCTCCTTGTTGCGGAACAGTCAGCCCGCATCGGACAGGATCGATCTTCATATCTTTTGAACCAATGAAAAACAGCAGCGCGAACTGCTGTTTTTTGGTTTGCTCTCCGGGGCTTACGTCCTGTGGTTCCTGACCTGCCCTCGCACCATGTCTCCGGGCGCGGCCTCCCTGGGCAGCTCCATGCGGATGAACTCTCCGCCCACGCCCAGGGTGGTCAGCGTCTCGCCGGTTTTTTCCCGCAGGAAGGGCCGGGCGGGGAAGGGGAGGATGCCGGCGGGGGTCATCAGCTCCAGGGGATCGCCGGCGTAGAAGCGATTCTTCAGCTGCAGCCGGGCGGTGCCGTCCGGGAAGGTATCGGTCACGCAGGCGATGAACTCGCGGCTCTGGTGGAAGCCCTCCGCGCCGCCGGGGATCTCCGGCGCACCCAGCATGAAGCCGGTATCGCTCTCCCGGTGGCTGGCACAGGACAGCTCCTCCATCAATCCGGGCAGGGCCTGACGGAAAGCCTCCTCATCCCGGCAGAGCAGGTCCAGGGCCCGGCGATAGGCTCCGGTGACCACCGCCACATAGTAGGCGGTCTTCATGCGTCCCTCGATCTTCAGACTGCTGATGCCGGCATGCACCAGGTCGGGCAGCAGAGGCATCAGGTTCAGGTCCCTGGCGGAGAAGATGTAGGTGCCGTGCTCATCCTCACAGACGGGCAGGTATTCGCCGGGACGCTTCTCCTCCATCACGTGGTATTGCCAGCGGCAGGGCTGGGCACAGGTGCCCTGGTTGCCGCTGCGGCCGGTCAGCTCGGAGGAAAGCAGGCAGCGCCCGGACCAGGCCATGCAGCTGGCCCCGTGTACGAAGCACTCCAGCTCCATGTCGGCGGGAATTTGCTGACGCATGGCGGCCATGCGGGCAATGCTGACCTCCCGGGCCAGGATGACGCGGCTGCAGCCCAGAGCGTGATAGTGCCGCACCGCCGCGCTGTTGGCGGTGGAGGCCTGGGTGCTGACGTGGATGGGCAGCTCCGGCACCTGCTCCCGAAGGGTGACGATGGCGCCCAGGTCGCTGACGATGGCGGCGTCCACCCCGGCATCCAGAGCCAGTCGGGCGGCGTCCGTCATGCCGGAAAGCTGATCGTCAAAGGGGATGATGTTCAGCGTGAGATAGAACCGCTTGCCGGCCTGATGGCAGCTGCGGACGGCGCGGCGCAGGTCCTCCTCGTCGAAGTTCCCGGCGAAGGCACGCAGGCCGTAATGCTTCATGCCGCCGTAGACCGCGTCCGCGCCGAAGTGCAGGGCGGTCTCCAGGCTTTCCATGCTGCCGGCGGGGCAGAGAAGTTCAGGCTTGGACATTATTCGATCCCCCTCGATTCGTCATAGGCTTGCCACAGGGGAGAATAGATGGCCACGGCCTGGTCGTGCTCTGCCTGGGTCTTGGAGAAGTACAGTTCGCCGCTTTCGGGATCTTTGGCGCAGAAGTACAGGTATCCCTCCGCCAGGTAGGTCTCATCGGGATACAGGGCGGCATTGATGGCGGCCTCGCTGGGGGTGCAGATGGGGCCGATGGGCAGGCCGCTGTACTTGTAGGTGTTGTAGGGGCTGTCGATGGCCAGGTCGGCGGAGGAGAGGTTCATCTTCCGCACGCCGGTGATGTAGTGGATGGTGACGTCGCTGGAGAGCTTCATCTTCTTGTTGAGACGGTTGTGGAAGACAGCGCTGACCTTGGCGAAGTCGTCCTCCTTGGCTTCCTTCTCGATCAGGGAGGCCAGGGTCAGGATCTCATCCATGGTATAGCCCAGCTCCTCCGCCCGGTCCTGGCTGGCAGCCGGGAAGACCTTTTCGGTCTGGGAGAGCAGCTTGCTGATGATATCCTTCGCAGTGGCGTTGGTGTAGACCTCATAGGTATTGGCGGCCAGATAGCCCTCCAGCACGTACTTGCGCTGGGAGACATCCTTCTAGGCCAGCACGTCGCTGATGTAATAGTAGTTGCTGAACTCTGTGCCGGATTTGCACAGGGACAGGAACTCGTCGCTGCTCTCCAGCACGCCGTCGGAGACCAGCTTTTCGGCGAAGTCCTCCAGCGTCCAGCCGGGGATGAAGGTGATGTTCCGCACCAGGGACACGCCGTCGCCTTTGGTCAGCTGATCGGCGATCTCCTGGATGGTCATGGAGCGGTTCAGCTGATAGCTGCCCACCTGCAGCTTCTGTCCGAAGCCGGCAAAGTCGCAGTAGTACTTGAACACGGTCTTGGAGCGGATCAGCCCGGCCTGCTCCAGGTTGGAGGCGATGCGGGTCAGGCTCTGGCCGCTGCTGACCTCGAAGTCCACGACCTCCTCGCTGCCCGGCTCCGTGGGGGCCAGGTATTCATCGTAGACCTTGCTCCAGACGGCGGACAGGATGCCCACCACCACCACCAGGGTGGTCAGCGCGACCAAAACAGGCCGCAGCACATGCCACAGGCCCGAATACCAGTAAAGGCCATACTCCCGTTCCCGGTGCATACTCCGGTAGGTATATCTGTGGGATGGTTTCTCCTGTCGCAAGGGAAGCTCCTCCTTGGGTCGATTAGTCCATGCCCGGCAGCTGCATATCCAGCCCGGCGGCATCGGTCACGATCTTGAAGATATCCGCCACGGCCTGCTGCAGCCGCATCTCCGCCAGCATGAACTGGCTGACCTCCGGCTTGGTAAACAGCACCGTGTTGATGCCCTGGAAACGCTGCATATCCGTGGGATCCGCCTGCTGACCGGTCATGGCGGCCATCTGCAGGGATATCTGCAGCTTGCGGTATTCCTTGATGAGCGCGGCGGTGGTTTCGTCCGCCAGGACCTCATCCTTCAGAGTATGATAGGTGTTGTATTCCTCGCTGGCCCGGATATCGGCGGCCAGCCGGTGTGCGGATGAATATTCCATCGCTGCATTCCTGCCTTTCCATCATTTCAACGAGCCGGAAGACGGTTTTCTTCCCGCTCCTGTTTATTGTACATCGGCGAAAGGATTTCCGCAAGGGTCAAAGAAGGTGAGCGGGAGGACAGGGAAAGTGTATCTTTCGCTCTTCAGGTAATACGCTCAAGCAGTTTTCTTCAGGGGTGCTGCTTCGCTGATCACCGCCGAGCCGATGATCATCACTGCGCCGAGGAGGCCGGAGAGGCTCAGGGGCTCATGGAGGAGCAGGGCGGAGAACAGCAGCGCGGAGACCGGGTCGATGTAGCTGAGCAGGGCCACGGACTGGGCCCGCAGGCCGTCCATGCTGCCGAAATACATCACGTAAGCGATGCCGGTGTGCACGATGCCCACCCCCAGCAGCAGGAGCACGGCGGTGGGGGTGAAGCCCTCCGTGGTGAAGCCGCCGGTCAGCAGCAGATAGGGGATCATGACGGCACCGGCGGAGAGCAGCTGGATGGTCGTTTTGGGGTAGGGGTCCACGCCGGGCAGCTTCTTGTTCAGGATGACCACGGTGGCGTAGAACACCGCCGCGCCCAGCCCCATCAGCACACCCTGCAGATCGCCCGCGCCCGCGCCGTCCGTCACGCCGGAAACCAGCACCATGCCCGCTACGGCTGCCAAAGCGCAAAGCCCCTTGCGCAGGGTCAGCCTTTCATGGAAGATGAGCGGGGACAGGAGCACCACGATGGTGGGCTGCATGTAATAGCAGAGGGTGGCGACGGCCACAGTGGTGTGGTTGTAGGCCTCAAACAGCAGGATCCAGTTGATGCCGATGAGGAGGCCGGTCAGCACCAGCCACAGCCCGGTGCGCAGGGACAGCTTTCCCCGGAGCGACAGACGCTTCAGCGCCATGAAGCCCAGCAGGAACACGCCGCCCAGCATGCCCCGGGAAAAGGCCAGGAACGCGGAGGACAGCGGGATGAACTTGCGGAAAATGCCGATGGTGCCGAAGATCAGCATGGAGGACACAAACATCAGAACGGAACGGCGATCGTTGCGCATGGAGCTTTCCTTTCCTACGAAGGCGGCAGGGGAGCGATTTCCCCTTGCGGTTTCAGGGTCGCTGTGTTACAATAAAGCAAGAAGCTGCGAAAGCAGAGGAGGATAAGAGCATGGAAGAAAAAATGGACCTCAGCGAACTGATCCAGGTGTGGGACAAGCTGAGCCCCGGGATCCGGGTACCGCTGGCGATCGTGCTGGGTCTGCTGGCCATCTGCGCGGTGGTCTCCATCGTGGTATCCATTTATCTGTCGATTTCCTACCATCGTTATAACAAGCAGGAAAACAGCGTGGGCATGACCGGTGAGGCCATTGCCCGCAGGGTGCTGGATCAGAATGGCCTGAGCAATATCCAGGTGAAGAGCTCCGGCTCCCTGTTGTTCGGCAACTCCTACAGCCACTATTTCCACAAGGTGCGCCTGCGTCGCCTGACCTGGAAGAAGACCTCTGTCAGCTCCCTGGCCATGGCCGTGCAGAAGTCCTGCCTGGCCGTGCTGGACAAGGAGCAGGATCCGGACATGGTGAAGCGCGTGCGGCTGACTCCCATCATCTACTTCGGACCCATTGCCTGCCTCCCGCTGATCATCATCGGCGCGGTGCTGGACGCCATCGTGCTTAACACGAACGGCGTGGCGACGATCGGCGGCGTGGTGATCGGCCTGGCTATGTACGTGATCTCCTTCATCATGTCCATCATGGTGCTGAAGACCGAGAAGAAGGCTCAGGAGCGCGCCTATCAGGTGGCCCGCGAAGAGAGCCTGGCCACCGAGGATGAGATCGACGACATGAAGGCGCTGTTCCGCCTGTACAACATCGAGTATATCAACAACATGATCACCGCTCTGCTGGAGCTGCTCCTGCGTATCCTGATGATCTTCGCCAAGGCGGAGCTGAAGAACAACAGCAGCAGCAGTAACAAGTAACAGGTATCCCACAGATTTCAAAACGCTGAGGCCCAGCTAAAAGAAGGGCTTCAGCGTTTTTGTTTACCGATCGGCAGACCTGAGAGTATCGGCATCACATGGACAAGTGCTTTGAGGATTTCGGTTTTGCACACCGAAAGCTGATTAACAGCATCACCGCCAGCCCGAGGATCCAGGCGGCGGAGATCAGGATCACATAGTGTACAAAGAACGCTGTGGGCATCAGGCGGATCAGCAGGTCGGTGGCCGGATTCAGCAGCCACAGCGCGTTGCTGAAGGAGATCTGATGAAACAGCACAAAGATCCCGTCAAAGTCCACCGCCGCCCAGATGCATATCCCGATCACCAAAGCCAGCGCCAAGCCTCCGCCCAAAAGGCATCCCCCGGCAGCCCGGCGCCTGTCCTTCAGCAGCACCAGGATCATCACCAGCAGCGTCACCGCGAAGGCAGCGATCAGGATCACCTTCCGGCACAGCAGGAAGAGTGCCCGGCAGTCCGCCATGTGCTGCTGTTCATGCTCCTGAAACAGCACCGTTTCGGTCCCGTTGTCCTGCGTCAACGTGTACTGGAACTCCTCCACCGTACCGGAGAGGTACCCGGTGATCATCTGGGCCATGCCCTCATACTCGCTGTCCGGCAGGCCGGTCGTCTCCGCGGGCGCGTCAGTCCGGAAGAGCCAGGCCATCATGGCCGCCGAGGTGCCGCAGCCCTCCAGCAGCACCGCCAGCATCAGCACCGCCAGGGTGATCGCCAGCAGCGCGCCGGTCAGCCATGCCGCAAACCGTCTCAGGCGGATCATTGCATCTTCAGGTAGGCCGTCACAAAGCCTTCCAGCTTGCCGTTCATCACGTCGTCAATGGCGCCTACCTCGTAGCCGGTGCGGTGATCCTTCACCATGGTGTAGGGCTGGAACACGTAGGAGCGGATCTGGCTGCCCCACTCGATCTTCTTCATCTCGCCCTTGATGTCGGCCATCTGCTGCTCCTTCTCGCGCTCGCGCAGCTCCAGCAGCTTGGACTTCAGCATCTTGATACAGGTGGCACGGTTCTGCACCTGGTCGCGCTCCGTCTGGCAGGACACCACGATGGTCACATCGTCCTTCACGTAGGTCATACGTACGGCGGAGGATGTCTTGTTCACGTTCTGTCCGCCGGCGCCGGAGGAGTGGTAGGTATCCACGCGGACATACTTCATGTCGATCTCGATCTCGTTGTCATCCTCCTCCAGCATGGGCGCCACGTCCAGGGAAGCGAAGGAGGTATGACGGCGGGCATTGGCGTCGAAGGGGCTGATGCGCACCAGGCGGTGTACGCCTTTCTCGCCGCGCAGATAGCCGTAGGCGTGGTCGCCCTCCACCTCGAAGGTCACAGACTTCACACCGGCCTCATCGCCCTCCAGGAAGTCGATCACCTTCACGGTAAAGCCCATCTGCTCGCAGTAGCGGGTGTACATGCGGTACAGCATCTGGGTCCAGTCCTGGGCCTCGGTTCCACCGGCACCGGCATGCAGGCTCAGCACGGCGTTCTTGTCATCATAGTCGCCGCGCATCATGGTCTCCAGCGTCAGGGCATCGGTCTGCTCCTGCAGCGCGGCCAGCTCGGCATCGACCTCCTCGGTCATGCTCTCGTCGCCTTCCTCCTCCGCCAGGTCCATCATGACCTCGATATCATCGGCGGAGGCGTTCAGCTTCTCATAATGCGCCACGCGGTTCTTCAGGTTGCCTACCTTCTGGTTCACCCGGGTCGAACGCTCCAGGTCGTTCCAGAATTCAGGCTGATTCATTTCTTCACTCAATTCGGCGATCTGTTCCCGCAGATGGTCGATATGCAGCGCCTCGCCGGCCTCCGTCAGATCCTTGCGGATGGTCTCCAGCTGCTGCTTCTGGGCAACAAAGTCAATCATAATCTTTCTCCTCTTACTCTCTATCGTTCAGCAATACAGCGGAGCATCCGTCGTTACAAGTTCTTCCCGCAGCAGTTCTTATACTTCAGTCCGGAGCCGCAGGGGCAGGGATCGTTGCGGCCTACGCGCGCGGAGGGATCCACCTTCCGGGGCTGGCGGGGACCGCCGGCGTTGGCTGCCTGGACGGCAGCCTCCTGGGGCTTGGCTTGCTCCCGGCGCTCGGGGGTCTTCTCCACCCGGGCCTGATACACGCGGCGCAGGGTATCCTCACGGATGAGGTAGTTCAGCTCCTCGAACATCTTGCCGGCTTCGATCTGGTACTCGGTCACGGGATTGGCACCGGAGTAGGCGCGGTAGCCGATGCCGTCGCGCAGCTGATCCATGGCGTCGATATGATCCATCCAGCGGCGGTCCACGGAGGAGAGCAGCATCACGCGCTCGAACTCGCGCATATCCACGCCCATCTCCGTCAGCATCTGCTCACGCTCGTCATAGAAGGCATGGGCATCCTCCTGCAGTGCCTTGGCCAGCGCTTCCTTGTCTTCTTTCTCCACCAGATCCTTGTGTTCGTCCATGAAGCCATGATGGATGCACAGGTTCTCCATGTAGGGGGTGAACTGGGCCAGATCCCAGTCGGCGCTGTCCTCCGCGCCGCAGTAGCGGTTGATGGAGGCCTCGATCAGCTTGTCCGCCATGCCGACGATGTTGCCGCGGACATTCTCACCCATCAGCACCCGGCGGCGCTGACCATAGATGACCTCGCGCTGGCGGTTCATCACGTTGTCGTACTCCAGCACGTGCTTGCGGATATCGAAGTTGCGGCCCTCGATCTTCTTCTGGGCGCTTTCGATCTGCTTGGTCAGCATGCCGGCCTGCAGGGGCTCATCGTCCTTCAGGCCCAGCTTGTCCACCATGGCGCCCACCCGCTCGGAGCCGAAGAGGCGCATCAGATCGTCCTCCAGGCTGATGAAGAACTGGGTGGAGCCGGGGTCGCCCTGACGGCCCGCACGGCCGCGCAGCTGGTTATCGATGCGGCGGCTCTCATGGCGCTCGGTACCGATGATATGCAGACCGCCGGTCTTCAGCACCCGCTCGTGCTCGGCATCGGTATCCTTCTTGAAGTCAGCCAGCAGCTCGCGGTAATGCTTGCGGGCCAGCTCCACCACCTGGCTGTCGGTATCGGCAAAGCCGGTGGCGGCGTCGATCAGCTCCTCGTCGCTCATGCCCAGATTTTCGATGTTCACGCCCTCGGGCAGCCAGGTCATGCTGTTGGTGGCATACTCCTGGCGGATGGCACGGCGGGCCAGGAAGTCCGGGTTGCCGCCCAGCAGGATATCGGTACCACGGCCGGCCATGTTGGTGGCGATGGTCACCATGCCGTAGCGGCCGGCCTGAGCCACGATCTCGGCCTCCTTGGCATGGTTCTTGGCGTTCAGCACCTCATGCTCGATGCCGCGCCGCTTCAGCAGGCCGGAGAGGTATTCGCTGATCTCCACGGAGATGGTGCCCACCAGCACGGGCTGGCCCTTGGCATGGCGCTCCTCGATGGCGTTCAGCACGGCGTTAAACTTGGCCTGCTTGTTCTTGTACACCATATCGTCCAGATCCTTGCGGATGTTGGGCCGGTTGGTGGGGATCTCAATGACATCCAGGTGGTAGATCTGCTGGAACTCCTCTTCCTCCGTCTTGGCGGTACCGGTCATACCGGACAGCTTCTCGTACATACGGAAGTAGTTCTGGAAGGTGATGGTGGCCAGGGTCTTGCTTTCCCGCTCCACCTTCACATGCTCCTTGGCCTCAATGGCCTGGTGCAGGCCCTCGCTGTAGCGGCGGCCCACCATCAGACGGCCGGTGAACTCATCCACGATGACCACCTTGCCCTGCTGCACCACGTAGTCCACGTCCCGCTTCATCAGGGCATGGGCACGCAGCGCGCAGCTCACATGGTGGTTCAATTCCGCGTTTTCGGCGTCGTTGATGTTCTCGATGCCGAAGGCCTTCTCCACCCGCTGGGCGCCCTCGTCGGTCAGGGCTACGGCCTTCTTTTTCTCGTCCACGGTGTAGTGCTCGTCCTTCTTCAGGCCGCACACCACCTGGTCCACCTTGCTGTACAGCTCGGTGGAGCGCTCGCCGGTGCCGGAAATGATCAGCGGCGTACGGGCTTCATCCACCAGGATGGAGTCCACCTCGTCCACGATGGCGTAGTGATGGCCGCGCTGCACCAGCCGCTCCTGCCGGATGACCATGTTGTCACGCAGGTAGTCGAAGCCCAGCTCATTGTTGGTGCCGTAGGTGATATCGCAGGCATAGGCCTTACGGCGCTCGTCAGGCTCCATGTCATGCACGATCAGGCCGGTGGTCAGGCCCATAAAGCTGTAGGCCTTGTTCATCCACTCGCTCTGGAAGCGGGCCAGATAATCGTTGACCGTCACCACGTGCACGCCCTTGCCGGACAGGGCATTCAGGTAAGCGGGCATGGTGGCCACCAGGGTCTTGCCTTCACCGGTCTTCATCTCGGCGATATTGCCCTGATGCAGCACGATGGCACCGATGATCTGCACCCGGAAGGGCTTCATGCCCAAAGCGCGCCAATCCGCCTCACGGATGGCGGCAAAGGCCTCGGGCAGGATATCGTCCTCGGTCTCACCCTTGGCCAGGCGGGCGCGGAACTCCTCGGTCTTGGCCTTCAGCTGCTCATCGGTCAGCTTGCTGTATTCCGCGTCCAGCGCCTCCACGGCGTCCACGGTCTTCTTCAGCTTCTTCAGGGCTGTATCATTGCTGCCTCCCAGCAGCCTTTTGATAAATTCAAGCATGTTTAATAACTCCTTACACGTCACATCCATAATGACACATTGTAAAGTATACCACGCTTTGCCCCCTTTGTGCAAGGGTTATGGAAGAAATGCTTCACGAACAATTTCGGATAACGCTTGCTTTGTTTCGTTCGCGGGAGTATAATCAATGATGATTTTATCCCCGTATCCACGGAGAAAGAGGAAATCACATGGACGAGACCCGGACGTCCCGGAGGAGAGTGCTGCGCGCCAACAAATGGCAGCTGGTCGCTTATGACCTGGTCATTTATTTTGTGGTCGCGTGGCTGGTGCTGGTCACCTATTCCGGAAACCATCCGCTGACCTGGCCGGTGCGGCTGCTGCATGCCGGACTGGGACTGGTATGCATTTTCGGCATCCGGCTGCTGGGGGGCATCTATAAACAGATCTGGCGCTATGGCGGCATCCAGACCTATATCCGCCTGCTGATGGCGGACGCCATTGCCTTCCTGCCCTTCTTCCTTTTGGGCCGTCTGGTGCCCAAGGACTGGCAGATCGTGTTCATCCGCGCGGTATCCATCTGCACCACCAACCTGCTGGGTGCCCTGAGCATCCGCATGTTCTACCGATACGCCTACAAGTGCGGCAACCGGGAATCCGCCTGGGGCCGCTTCCTGCTGTGGGGGCTGCACCTGGTGGCCGGGCTCGATGTGAACAGCGCCGTGGATGTGCATCAGATCAAGGTGGCCATCATCGGCGCGGGCAGGACCGGCGTCAGCCTGGCGGACGATCTGCTGAACAATCCCGCCGCCGTTTACCTGCCCAAGTGCTTTGTGGATATCAGCAAGGAAAAGGTGGGCCGTGAGATCCACGATCTCCCCGTGCTGGAAGACAACGACACGGTCTTCACGGCGCTGCGGAAGCTGGAGATCCAGGAGATCATCTTTGCCATCCCCAGCGCCGATACGGACAAAAAGCGCGCCCTCTTTGAGCGCTTCAAGAAGACCGGCTGCAAGCTGAAGGTCTACGATTATCCCACCATGCAGACCGCCAACGGCAAGCGCCACCTGCGTGAGTTCGATGTGGAGGAGCTGCTCTTCCGCAAGCCCATCACCGTGGTGGACGAGCGCACCCGGGCCTATTATCAGGACAAGGTGGTGCTCATCACCGGCGGCGGCGGCTCCATCGGCTCGGAGCTGTGCCGCCAGCTGGCCAGAATGTCCCCCCGGCAGATCATCATCCTGGATATCTACGAGAACGGCGCCTATGATGTGCAGCAGGAGCTCAGGATCGCCTACAAGGGGCAGCTGGACCTGCGGGTGGAGATCGCCTCCATCACCAACCGCCGTGCCATGACCCGCGTGTTCGAGACCTATCATCCGCAGATCGTCATCAACGCCGCCGCCCACAAGCACGTGCCGCTGATGGAGACCAACTGCATCGAAGCCATCGAGAACAATGTGTTCGGCTGCAAAACGGTGGTTGAGCTCTGTGAGCTTTACGGTGCCGAACGTTTCATGATGGTCAGCACCGACAAGGCCGTGAATCCCACCAACGTGATGGGCGCCACCAAGCGTATGTGCGAGATGATCGTGCAGAGCGCCTCCATCCATGGAAAGGTGAAATACAGCTGCACCCGCTTCGGCAATGTGCTGGGCAGCGCGGGCAGCGTGATCCCCCTGTTCAAGCGGCAGATCGCGAACGGCGGCCCGGTGACCCTGACAGACAAGCGCATCATCCGCTACTTCATGACCATCCCAGAGGCCAGTCAGCTGGTGCTGACCTCCGGCGCCATGGCTTCCAACGGCGAGCTCTTCGTGCTGGATATGGGCCAGCCTGTGAAGATCCTGGATCTGGCGGAGAACATGATCCGCCTCTCCGGTGTGCAGGGCGTGGAGATCGTCGAGACCGGTCTTCGTCCCGGTGAAAAGCTCTATGAGGAATTGCTGGTCAAGACCGAGGAGCTGGACAAGACGGACAACGACCTGATCTTCATCGAGCGGGATGAGCCGCTGGCTCCAGAGGTCATCGAGGAAAAGCTGGCCCTGCTGAAGGCTGCCTGTGAGTCCGAGAACGACGACCGCGCCCGGGATGCCCTGCGCGAAGCCGTACCCACCTTCCACCGGCCCGAAGAGGTCAATGCCAAAGCAGCGCTCGGTGAAAAATAACAAAAATGTGAATCGGTTGACTTTAAACCTGTCTGATGATAATATATCAGATAGGTTTTTTCAAAGGGAGGGTGAAGCACCATCATGCAAAAACTTTTGGAATGCTTCCTGGTCATCTTCTTCGGCGGGACCGAGATCTACCACATCGTTGCCAAGACGCTGTATATGATCGGCCTGTGGAAGCTGCTGGAGAAGTGCGGTGAAAAGGGCTGGAAGGCTCTGGTCCCCTACTACCGCTTCTATACACTGGCCAAGTGCGCCAACCGTTCCTCCGAGGGTCTCTGCTATCTGGCCGCAGGCATTGTGGTGGCCCTGACGGATATCTCGCAGATCCTCTATGATGTCAGCGACGCCATCCAGCTGTTCCAGACGATCGTCAACCTCGTTGCGGATCTGGTCCGCATCGTGTACGCCCTGCGTGTGTTCGTCGGACTGTGCGAGTTCTTCCAACGGAAACGGGGCTGGAGTATCCTCTGGGCGCTGGTGGAGTTTATCCCCGCGCTGATCTGGGGCTTCTCCCCCAAGTTCCAGCCCCAGTGGACCCTGAGCGATATTGACGCTTCCGTGGATACCTACTTCAGCAACGCCCACGCGGATGTGATGAAGGAAGGCCTGGCTGTCAACCTGGAGGAGCGCACCGCCACGGAGTCCTTCAAGAAGAAGACGCTGCTGCGGGACATCCATATGAACATTCAGCCCGGCCACATGGTGCTGCTGCTGGGCGGCTCCGGTGCCGGCAAGACCACCCTGATCAATGCCATCAACGGCTACGAGAAGGCCAAGGCCGAGATCCATCTGAACGGCACCAATGTGTACACCAACTACAAGCAGATGCAGTACCAGATCGGCTTTGTGCCGCAGCTGGACCTGATGCGCGGCAATGACACCGTGCTGCACACCCTCTACGACGCGGCTGCCCTGCGCCTGCCCAGCGAGTTCACCCGGGAGGATCGCCGCGAGCGTGTCCGGCAGGTGATGGAGATCTTCGGCCTGCAGCCTGTGAAGGACAACCTGGTCAGCAAGCTGTCCGGCGGTCAGCGCAAGCGCCTGTCCATCGCTATGGAGTTCATCTCCAACCCCTCCCTGTTCATCCTGGATGAGCCGGACTCCGGCCTGGACGGCGTTATGGCCCGCTCCCTGATGGAGCAGCTGCGCGCCATCGCCGACCAGGGCAAGATCGTCATCGTGATCACCCATACCCCGGACCGCGTGATCGACCTCTTTGATGATGTCATCGTGCTGGCCAAGGACAAGGCCCGTACCGGCCGCCTGGCCTACTTCGGCCCCATCAAGGAAGCCCGTGACTTCTTCGAACGTGATACCATGGAGCACATCGTGCGCAGCATCAACCGCCAGGAAGAGGGCGGCGAAGGCCTGGCCGATGAGTTTATCAAGAAGTTTGCGGAGGTGCAGCATGGATAAGCAGCAAAATATGGCCCTCAAAATGCGCCATCGCGGCCGTATGCATCAGGTTCCGATCTTCCTGGGCAAAATGTTCCGCAGCTTCATCTACATGAGTGACTGGAAAATGATCCCCATGGCCGCCGTGATCGCCGCCATGGTCTCCATGGTGGTGCGCAAGGATTACTTCCTGACCATGGAGGGTACGCTGAAGGGCAGCTTCGCCATGACCTGTGTGGCCATTTGGAACGGTTGCTTCAACTCCATTCAGGTCATCTGCCGTGAGCGCAGCATCATCAAACGCGAGCACCGCAGCGGCATGCACGTTACCGCCTATGTGTTCTCCCACATGGTCTACCAGGCGCTGCTGTGTCTGGCCCAGACCGTGACCACCCTGTACGTCTGCCACGTCTGCGGTGTCCAGTTCCCCGCCAAGGGCGTCATGTCCCCCTGGTTCATGCTGGACCTGACCGTTACGATCTTCCTGATCTCCTATGCTTCGGATATGGTGTCGCTGCTGGTATCCGCCATCGCGCACACCACCACCGCCGCCATGACGGTGATGCCCTTCGTGCTGATCTTCCAGCTGGTGTTCTCCGGCGGCATCTTCACCCTGCCCAGCTGGGCCACCCACATCTCCGACTACACCATTTCCAACTACGGCCTCAAGTGCCTGTCCGCCCAGGCCGATTACAACAATCAGCCCATGGTGACCGGCTGGTCCACGCTGACCAAGGTGGAGAACAAGGAGATCCCGGTTTCCTTCACCATCGGCAAGGTGGCGGATATCCTTTCCACCGATAACGGTCTGACCGCGCAGCTGCGCTCCACGGAGATCGATCTTGCAGAGATCGTTACCGATGTCGCCGCTGAGGAAGGCGTTACGATCCCCGGCACCCTGCGCACCCTGCTGGAGCAGATCATGCCCACCACCAAATTCACGGTGGGCCAGCTGATCGACACGCTGACCCAGAGCGATCTGATGGCGCAGTACCGGGATACCGAGATCAGCTTCACGTTCAAGCTGAAGGATGTCATTGACGCCGTCGGCCGCGATGAGGTCAAGAATGCGATCCAGACGCAGACCGCGGCCACCATGTACAATGCCTCCTACGTCTGCGATCGCGGGACGATCCAGCGTTACTGGCTCATCCTCGGCGCCTTCGTGCTCCTCTTCGCCGGTGCCACCGTCGTCGTGCTGGAGTTCATCGACAAGGATAAGCGATAATTTCAGGTAAAACTGAACAGCGCCCCGTCCTGTTTTCCATGGACGGGGCGCTGTTTGGTTTATTCGGCTTGGGAAAGCGCTGTAAGAAGCAGCTGCTCGAAGCTCTCCGCAAACTGCCGGTCATCGTCTGCGGTTCTTTTGGCAGGCCCCTTCAGGTGCGCTTTATGGGAGGACATCCGCGCCTTCTTCGTCAGATGACGCTGCATCAGCAGTTCATCGATAGTATCATCCGTATACCATTTGCCGCTTTGGTGGATGGCATAGGCCTTCCTGCCCAAGGCCATGGCCGCGACACCGTAATCCTGGGTGACCACCACATCCCCGCGTCTGCAGAGGTTGATCAGCGCAAAGTCCACCGCATCCGCACCGGCGCCGATGGTATGTACCTCGCTGTAGTCCGACTGCAGGAGATGGTTGGTATCGCACAGCAGCACGCAGGGGACGCCGTGCGACATAGCGATCTGCTCTGCAATGCGGGTCACGGGGCAGGCGTCCGCGTCGATCAGGATCGTCATGTGTACCTCCGGGTCACTTCAGGTCCGCGACCGTGATCGCTTTGGCGTTCAGGCCGAACTTGTCCGTCTCCGTCAGCAGCGGGATCGTGCCGCTGTTGAGCTGTTCGACTGCCTTGGCATGCAGCTCCGGATCCCAGTCGTTGCCGATGATGCTCCAGTTGTGGTCACATTCCGGTGTGAGGATGCCACCGTAGCCGTTCACGATGTTGTCGGTGATCAGCTCCCGGAGGCCGCCCAGATCGCTGCGGATGTCGCTCTGCACCAGCACCGGCATGTCGTCGGCCGCGAAGATGATACCGGGCGTCAGCAGCTGGGAATTGGCGCGGTAATTGTTGACCGCGATGGTGAACACTTCATCGTCCGCCACGGGCGTGCCGTCGGGCCAGGTCAGATCCACAATGCGGCTGCCGATGGGCTGGGAGATATCGATTTTATAGTTCACGCCCTGGAACATATCATAGCTGAAATAGGTGACGGACGGGTCATAGGAGAAGGTCAGGTCGCCCTCCTGATACTGCGGGAAGAAGCGGGCGGACCACTCCATGTACTGCTTCAGCTGACGGCCGTTCATCTCCAGCATATAGAGCGTATTCTCATACTTGTAGATGAGCGACACATCGCAGGCACGGATCGTTCCCTCGTTCAGCGTGGATTCCAGGCTCGGCATGGCCGCCGCGGAGACCTTCGCGCCGGAGTAGCGCAGCTGGGTGTTGTTGATCAGGTCGATCAGCGCCGTATCCTCTGTCAGTGCCGCCGGAATGCCGTTGATCTCGCTTTCCGGGGCCAGGTTGCCGCCCTCCAGCACACCGATCTCCTTGTGGGCGCTTTCAATGGCCCGGGTATGGTCCTTGCTCAGCGCCTCGGTGAATGCCTCATCCGGCGCATAGTCAGCCAGCGTGATGGTGCGGCTGGTATGACCAGTGACGCGGCAGCCGGTATCGTCGCGCTCCACGGTCAGGTGGATCTCGTTCATGGTCTGGGCCTGATCCTTGTTTTCCACGATCAACACCCCGTTGACCTCGATGCCGGCAATGGCCTCATGGTCATGGGAGGCGATGATGAGGTCGAACTCCGGGCAGGCCTCCGCCAGGGCGCGGCAGCCGGTGTCCGGGGTGTCCAGCTCATCCTCCACGCCCATATGCACCAGCGCGATCAGCACATCCACCTGGCCGTCCAGCTCATCCACGATCTTCCGGCATTCCTCCACAGGGTTCGTCACCGTGCAGCCCGCCAGATTGGGACCGTCCCATTTGGTGATGTGCGGCGTGACCATGCCCACGATGCCGATCTTCAGGCCGGCCCGCTCAAGGATCGTATAGGCCGGTGCCAGGGGATCACCGTTCGCATCCCACACATTGCCCAGCACGGTCTGTGCGTTCAGCTGCGCAATAACGTTCTTCAGCGTATCGATGCCATAGTTGAAATCATGGTTGCCGGCGGTCCAGGCGTCATAGCCCAGCAGGTTCAGCGCGGCGACCATGGGATGGACCTCCTGGTCCAGGAACAAAGCGGCGGAATTGCCCTGGATGGTATCTCCGGCATCCAGCAGCAGGCTGTTCTCCGTGCGCAGCTCCTTGAGGGCCGTAGCCAGCTGTGCCATGCTGCCCCGGGTGCTTTCGGCATCCAGCGCATAGTCCCAGGCCAGGAACTTGCCGTGCAGATCGCTGGTGGCCAGGATCTGCAGATCGATAACATCCGCATGGGCCGCAGAGAGCATCAGTGCCAGAAGCGCGGCAAGGAGAAGCACAAGCTTTTTCATGGAAGGTCAACTGCCTTTCGTATCAATCAGCCCATGCGAGGGAAGCAAAGTCGATGCTGGCCGCGCTGACCATTTCGGGGTCCAGGGTGTCGGCGGCGGTGCTTGCGATCAGATCCTCATCCAGCTCCACGTCCACCTCGATCTTCTGATCGCCATACACAACATACACCGGCTGGCTGAAATCCACCATGGAAGGCCGCAGCAGAATGGAGAAGCTTCCGTTGGGTGCCTCGACGATGTCCACATCGAAGGTGTTGGTCTCGGCATCAAAGCAGACCACGATCAGCCCTTCGGTGACTTCCTTATCGGCATCCAGCCAGTAGAAGCTGGTGGTCTCCCGGCTGGTGGCACGGGTGGTGAGATCCCAGACCACATTTGCGGGATTGGCTTCGCGGGTGTACTGGCTCACAAAGCGCACCGCGTTGGTGTCTGCCTGTGTGGTCTCCAGGCCTGCTTCGGCGATCACCGTGCGATAGCGGCTGTTGGTCTCCTCGTCATCGGGCAGCGCATAGGCATCGTTCACATCAAACTGATCGGCAAACTCCTCGTCGTTCATCGCGTCCACAAATGCCTGGGGATTCGTGAGCACCTCCTGGGTGCTGCCGACCTCGGGGTCATAATCGGAATAGTTATGGCCTTCTGGCACATGGATGTATACCTTGTGCTCATAGCCGAAGCCGCAGGTGGTCCGGCACTCGTCCAGGTATTGGTCAAAAGACGCGGCGACCACGCTGCGCAGGGGCTCAAACATGATATCGCGGATACCGGCCTGGATGCAGATGGGCAGATTGGCCACATTCAGCAGGGAAACGCCGTTGGGATGGCCGGAGCTTTCATCCGCCGCAGCCAGACGGTCGGCCATGCGGGGCGCGATGGCATACACGCCGTCACCGCCGGCGGAGAAGCCCAGCAGATAGACCCGGTTGGGGTCGGCCTGGCAGAAGACGATCATGTCCTCGATCAGCCGGTCATACAGCGGATAGGACGCGTCGTCAAAGTGCAGGTTCCAGTTGTTGTTGATGCCGCGCACGGCCACATAGATGCCGCTGGTCACGGAGCCCTTGTAATAATCGAACATGTCCACCCATTCAAAATTGTTGAACTGGCCGTTTTCCGCATCCGTGCCGCCGCCATGCAGGCAGATATACAGCGGATACATGCCGTACTCATCCGGTTCACCGATCACCTGCATCAGATACTGCATGGTGTTGGTACCGTCGGAGATGCTGTATACGTCCGCCTCATAGGGGCCATAGGTCGTTTCAATGGTCTGATGCTCGGGACTTGCCTCGTCCCGGCGCGTTTCGTCCTGATACGCGGCATCCACAGCCTGCTTCCATGCGTCCACCGCCATCTGCTGGACCTCGTCCTGGTCATACAGGTCCGCGGATGCAGACGCACAGAAAACCGTTGCTGCCAGCAGCAGCGCAATGAGGGGAAGTACCTTGCGTTTCATTTTCCTGATCCTCCTGTTATTCATATCGATACGGGCACGGTCACTCGGTCATTGCAAAGGCCGCGTCATCCACAGCGCTTTCATCCTCGTCGGCGTTTGCGTCCGGAGCACCGGCCAGGTCTTCATCGATGGGGGAGTCGTTCTCGTCCACGTCGATGCCGTCATCCTCCACCAGACCCAGCTCCACATACAGGGTGTAGTAGTCATCATAGAGGCCGCAGCAGGCGTCCATGCCGGGGTTGGAGGAGAAGGCCTTTTGCAGCACGGTCTCCCAGGAGCCGTATTTCACGAACAGCTGGTCGGCGGTGGGGCCTTCCTCCTGACCGTAGGTGTCCAGGTTGCTCTGCTTGACCTTGGCCAGGCCTTCCGGATCGTTGTCATAGGCGGCCAGGCGGATCCGGTTGCGCTCGGCGCTGACCGCTCTTGCCATTTCCTCGATGCTGCTGCCGGCGTCCCTCATCTCATACAGGATGCCATACAGGCTGTCCAGGCTTTCGTGATAGGCCTTCCGCTCAGCCTGAGCCTCCGCCACAAACTCCGGGTCGGTCCAGTCGTACTCCGCGTACTGGCCCAGACGCGTGGAATCGGGGCTGGGAGAGAAACCATACACGGCGTCAGGGTTTTCAATGACGTCCTTCATGGCAGACTCGTTCAGGCGGGGATCGTGCTTGTACAGGGACACCTCAGCCTGTGCAAAGCTCAGCACCAGGGTCAGAACCATTGCGACGGAAAGAATCTTACGGAACATGAGAAACACTCCTTTCACTCAACTGCATTATAGTGCGGCAGAGGCCCGAAATCAAGCAAGCCATTGAGAAGCTGCTTTGCAAGCTCTCAATGGCTGTAAGCTTTTACCAGAGGACGGATGCCACCCATACGATCGCCGGTATGCTCAGGATGGAGAACAGGGTGGAGATGACCACATTTTCCACCGCGTAGGCGTAATCCTTGCCGTGCAGCTGGGCGTAAACCGCTACGTTGGAGCCCACGGGGCAGGCCATGGCCAGAAGCAGCGCCATTTTCATGCTGTGCATGGTTTCGGGCACAAGCGCAAGCAGCAGAACGGTAAGCAGCGGGATCACCAGCAGACGCACCAGAGAGGTCAGATACAGCGCCTTCTTCGCGAACATCCGTTTCAGATCGGTCTGGGCGAGATAAATGCCGATCGTAAACATCGCCAGCGGTGTATTGAGCCCGGTAACGGTAGTCAGACAGCCCTGAAGGACGGAAGGCAGCTGCACCTGCGTGAAGAACAGCACCAGCCCGATAATGATAGCCGTCATAAAGGGTGCCCTAATCAGCTTTTGAATGCGGAAGCCCTCCCGCACGGGCTGACCGGTCATCACCGCAACGCCATAGGTCCATTGGCCCACATTCAGGAACGCGATGAAGCAGGCAACATAGAACACGGCTCCTTGCCCCAGGGAAGCTACGATCAGGGGGATCCCAAAGAAGCCGGGATTGGAGAAGGCCGCTGAAAACGCCGCGATCGGGTCCTTCCTGAAAAGCAGCTGCGAGATCAGGATGGAACCGAGCAGCAGGACGAACGCCGCCACGGCACTGCAGGCGATACCCAGCAGATGCTCCTGATTCCGCTCCACCAGAAAGCTGTTGATGATCACGGCGGGCAGCACCAGATAGATCAGGATATTCCCCAGCGATTTACTGCCCTCCTGACTGATCTTTTTTCCCTTGAACAGCAGAAAGCCTATCCCTGCCAGCAGAAACATCTGGATGATCTGCCGGATCAGCACCAGCATCATTTCCATGGTCTTTTCCTCCGAATCATACTGCAGCGGTGTTATCCTTTAGCGCGCTTCATCGCCAACGCTGAAGCTGCTTTCCGCCTTGCTGATGTCGTCCGCGCTCATCGCTCTGCCATCGATCTTCTTGCAATTGATTTGGATAAAGGCCACATCCTCCGGAATGACAAAGGAGGTTTCGTTCATCCAGCCGTAATCCTTGGAGATATAGTTTCCCTGCGCGTCAAAGGTTTGGATGCCCCAGTTGTACGCGTCCACAAAATCCGCGGCAACCCGCAGGGTGCTTCCGGCACGGACTGCCATACGCTCTGTCATCCGGATGCGGGAATCCGAGTCCTGCTTTGTGCCGCCGGAAAGCGAGCCCAGTTCAAACACGAAAGCGGCAGACTACGCCGTCCGGGCATTCGGATCGGCTTCAAAGCTGAAGGCATGCTCGGCTGTTTCCAGGTCCTCGTCTGTCATCGCCTTGCTGTCGATCCTCAGGCAATTGATCTGCATATAGGCCACGCCCTCCGGGATCACGAAAGAGGTATCCGTCAGCCAGCCGTAGTCCTGCCGGATATAATTTCCCGCCGCGTCAAAGGTCTGTATGCCCCAGCTGTAGGTGTTCACAAAGTCCGCGTCAACGTAAAGCGTATCTCCCGCCCGCACAGCCATCCGTTCCGTCATCCGCATACGGTAAGGAGCATCATATTTCACGCCATCGGAGATCGTACCGATTTCGAAGCGGAAAGCGGTTGCCTCCGAACCATCTCTCGTCGCTTTGGGCGTTGGGGTGGCCGTAGCCCGGACAACATACCCCGTCGCGGTCACAACGGCAACCGGCTGCGCACTGTAAACAGGGACAGCGGTCACCCTGGGCGTTGCTGTCTGAACGGCAACCGTACCGGTTGTATGGGCGGTCGTGGCTGCCTGTACAATGCTTGCGCCTTCCATGCTGAAGGCATGCTCCGCCGCTTCGATATCGTCTGTGCTCATGACGCTGCCGTCATTCCGCTTGCAGTTGATCCGGATGAATGCGACACCGTCGGGGATCACAAAGGACGTTGCCGTCATCCAGCCGTAATCCTTCGCAATATAGCTTCCGCTTTCATCATAGGTCTGGATGCCCCAGTTGTACGAGCCGGCAAAGTTCGAGTCCACATTGACTGTTGCGCCGCCCTGCACAGCGGCCATTCCGGTCATACGGATGCGGGTATCGGAGCTGCGATCCGCGCCGCCGGAGATCGTGCCCATTTCAAATTTGAATCCGTTGGTATAAGCGACCGTTTGTACGGCTCCGGTGTTTGCATTGCTTACGTCGGCAGTCGCGTTCTCCTCTGTAACCGCTGCCTCCACCGCGCCGGCCTCATTCACCGTGTTCTTTACGATCTGCAGATTTTTCAGCAGGATGCCGTTTCCGGCCGTTTGACCGGGAATGCCCGCATACAACAGGACCTCCAGCGTATCGGGATCATCCACCTCCGGGCAGACAAAGCTCCACGAATAGACTCCGTCATTACCGGGGCAGGTGATATCAATGATCCCTTCAGCATAAGTCTTGCTGCTTTGCGAATCACGCACCCTGATCCCGATGGCCTGGGTCGTGCCTTCCTCCAGAACGATATCGTCAGCGGTTATGGTGTACCGGCAGTCTTTCTCCAATTCAACCGGCAGCTTGCGGAGGTTCCAGTTGCCGTCTGACGCGGCAATCCGGGTCTCCTGCATGGTATAGACCATCTCGGTGGTAAAGCCCAGCTCGCACTTTGCGCTCTCTTCCTATGTGCCCCAGTTAAAGAAGGTAGTGCCATAGGTGTCGCCAATCGTGAGCACTTCGATGACCGCGTCCGGTTTGGTCATGCTGATATATTCGGCGATCGACGAATAGGAGTAATAACGGGGGTCGATCACATCCACTTCCGTGAATTCCGTAGCGAGGAAGCACGAAATGGGATTCCCGAAGCTGTCCTTGATGATCAGCACTTTTTTCTTGTTCTTTGCGTTCGGGGATACGATCTTGACGAAAGCGGCATTGCCGCCGTTGTAGGCCATATAGGTATCCCGTGAGAAGACATCGGTCCCGTAATCCAGATATTTGGACCAGATGACCGTCTAATCGAATTCCCCGGTCCTGAGCAGCGTCTTCTGCGGATAGGCGGCACTCATTTTAAAGCTCTGCTTCGGTGTCAGAACGATAAAATCATCCAGGCCGCCGAAATATTTGCCGACGCGCTTGCCGCGGCTTCCGAGGAAAAGCTGCGGATAAGTCTGCTCCTCCCAGTTGTCGATATCTGTCATGGAAAGATCCAGATCCCCGCCGAGCAGCGAGTTCAGCCTGTTCATGATCTGGCCGAACGCAACAAAGGCTCCGCGGGCATTCCAGTGTGTATCCGTATTATAGAAGTACTGCTTCAGGGTCTCCCCGTCTTTTACCAATTCGGTACGGGTATCCAGGGTCTCCACACCCGCCCCGTCCAGCAGTGCGAGGAAGTCGCTGGCATTTGCATTGTTGTAATCTGTCACGCCGTCCGGCAGCATCGTGGCATCGGCGTCCATCTTTACCGGCGCCTGCACAAACAGGAACGGGATCCCAAGGCTTTCCACAAAGGATGCATTCGCAGCCACTTTGTCGGCATTCTTCTGCATATTCAGCTTCGGCGCCTTGTCTCCAAGCTGACCGTTTTTCATCAGGTAGACCTCATTGCACAGCTCCCGCCCGGTCAGTCGGTAATACAGGCCGTTAAGCTACACAAAGGAATTTTTTGCGTAGAAATCGTCCGAGCTCAGCTTGGAGGTGATCGTGCTGACGATGCCCTTTACGGGATTCGTCTCTTCTTCCTCTCCGCCTCCGTTGAGATAGGACGTGACCGCCTCCGGAACCAGATGGGCGTTCAAAACAGCCAGGGCCAGAACGATCGCCAGGAACAGGACCGTGGCGTAGGTCTGCGGCTTCCCAGCGGCATCCTTTGCCGCTTTGGCCGCGCGTATAGCGGCATTCTTTGCGGATGCCGTAATCTTCTTCATGCTCATAACGGCCATCACCTCAGAAATTAAAGTAGATAAAGGGATTGTGCGCGTTCATGACCAGGCAGGAAACGCTGACCAGGAACAGCGCGATCTGTGCGATATCGAAAACACCGGTTCCCACGGAAACCGCTTTGGGGAACCTGCCGGCACACTTTTTCTTCAGGTAAGGAATGACCGGCATGGAGAACAAAACGCCGAGAACGAGCATGAACCGGTATTCATGAAGGTTGAACACGAAGGTCGAATCCGTCAGGGCCGCGCCGTGAAGCCCGAACATCGAGGACACATAGGTCGCCGCGGTATCGATGCCGGAGGAGTTGAAGAACACCCAGCCGATGATGATGATCAGCATGGTCAGGATATGGAACGGGATGCGCGCCGGCAGCTTGAAGGTGTCGATCTTCTTCGGCAGGTTGGTAAGCTTCTCGATCACAATGATCACACCATTGATCAGGCCCCAGATGATGAACGTCCAGTTGGCGCCATGCCAGATGCCGGTCAGCATCCACACGACCATCAGGTTCAGCACCAGGCGCCGCTTCGTCTTGACCCGGGAGCCGCCCATCGGGAAGTAGACGTAATCCCTGAACCAGGAGCCCAGGGAGATATGCCATCTGCGCCAGAACTCCGTGATCGTTTTGGAAATGTAGGGATAGTTGAAGTTCTCCAGGAAATGGAAGCCCAGCATTTCACCGAGACCGATGGCCATATCGGAGTAAGCGCTGAAGTCATAGTAGATATGCAGCGTATAGCCGATGGCTCCCAGCCAGGCCATGCCAACGCTCGGGGAAGCCATGGCAAAGGCGGCATCGGAGATCTAAGAGAACGTATTGGACAGCAGGATCTTTTTGTTGAAGCCCAGCAGGAAGCGCATGCAGCCGTGGGAGAAGCCCTCCCAGGTCACCTTTCTGCTGTTGATCTCGTCCATGACCGTGGTGTACCGCACGATCGGTCCGGCAATCAGCTGCGGGAACAGGCTGATATACAGGCCCAGGCTGGCCAGATTCTTCTGCACAGGCGTTCCTCTGTACACATCCACCACGTAGCTCATCGCCTGGAAGGTAAAAAACGAGATGCCGATGGGCAGCGCAATGGAAACCGACGGAATCAGCGATTGCGTAAAGGGCAGCGCCGAATGCAGGGTATTGATGGCAAAGCCCAGGTATTTGAACACGAAGAGCACACCCAGATTGACCACAACATCCAGCGCAAGATAAGCCTTGGCCAGCTTCTGCTTGGGCGGCTGCTTGGAGATCAGCAGTGCCATCACATAGTTGAAGAGGATGGACACGATCATGATCAGCACATAGGAAGGCTCGCCCCAGGCGTAGAAGATCAGGCTGGCCAGCAGCAGCCAGGCATTCTTCCAGGACTTCGGGATGATGAAATAGATCCCGAAGGTTACAGGAAAGAAGATGGTCAGGAATTCAAGGCTTGAAAATAACATTGCTTTCATCCTTTCGGGACGTTGATGACATTTTCGCTCATTTCCCCTGAGATGGGGCCACGTTGTATCTTACTGCAGCACGGTCTCCACGGTGCCGATGCCTTCCGCGGACACGCGGAGCCGCATGGATCCCTCCATGCCGTTCTTTCTGCGCAGGATAAGCAGCGCCTTGCCGTTCTTCACGCTCAGCACCGGGCTCTGGTAGCCGCCGTTATGCGGTGCTTCCCAGCTGCCGAAGGCGAGAAGCTGCGCGGCTTCACCCTCCAGCGACACTGTCAGGTCGGGGATCGCCGCAAAGACCGGCTTGCCCTCCGCGTCCACGGCCTGGATGCGCACAAACATCAGCTCCGTGCGCTGCGGATAGTGCTCCTGCGTGACCGCAAAAGTGACAGGCTTGCCGGTGGTGGACAGGGTATAGCTGCCCACGGGCTGACTGTTTTGCAGGCTGACCGCCTTCAGCTCACCGGGGGTATAGGGAATGCGGAACACCGCCTCACAGGGGCGTTTGGCGGAGGCATTCTGTCTGCCGACGGATGCGCCGTTCAGGTAAAGCTCCACCTCGTCTCCGGCGGAGTAGACCTCCACGTCCACTTCCTCGCCTTCGTGGCCCGGAAAGGTCCAGCTGTCGATGGCGTCCGTCAAAGACCAGGGACTCAGCATGATGGGGCCCCTGCTGGCATCCGGCGTCCGCACGGCAATGAAGGGCTCCTTGCGCTGGCCCAGCACGATCCGGCGGTAATAGTTGGTCGGCATCCGCTCGCCGGTCACGTCCAGATCGCAGCTCTCATTGTGCAGGGCCGGAAAGCGCTCCCTGCCGCCGGTCTCGCCGAGATAGGACCAGGACGTCCAGATGAAGTCGCCGATGACACCCGGATACGTCTGCATCAGCCGCCAGTTATCGGCAATGCGGGGAGCATGGGTCTCCGTGCCCAGGATGACGCGATCCGGGCAGCGCTCCATATCCACGGCATAGCGCTCCGTCAGGTAATTGTATCCAAGCACATCCATGGTGCCGTCCAGATACTCCAGCATGCGGTCGATGGACGGATGCGTGCTGACCTTGTCCATGGGGATGTGATGCTCCGCGATAAACTGGTTGACGTCCATGTCCTTCAGATCATCGGGCGTTTTTCCGTTGGCCTCCATGGTGATGTCGATCAGACGGTTCCCGGCAGCAAGCAGTGCGTTCACGGCATTGGTGACCGGGCGCGTTTCATCCAGCCGGTGGAGGATTGCCGTCATCTCACCGCTGAGCTCATAGCCCTTGTCAGTGGCCAGATCCATGATCTCATTGCCGGTGGAATACATGATCACCGCAGGATGATTATAGTCCACGCGCACCATGGTTTCAAGCACCTGATGATAGCTGCTCTGGAAGAAAAGCGAGTAATCGCCGGGATTCTTCATCCGGCTCCACATATCGAAGGCTTCGTCCAGCACATACACACCGAGGCGGTCGCAGGCGCGGAGCAGCGCCCGGGAGGCCGGGTTATGGGCGCAGCGCACCGCGTTGAAGCCGGCCTGCTTCAGCAGGTAAACGCGGCGATATTCATAGTCATCAAAGGTCTGGGCCCCCAGAATGCCCTGGTCATGGTGGATGCAGCCGCCCAGCAGCTTGACGGCCCGGCCGTTGACACGCAGGCCATGCCGTGCGTCAACGGTTACCACACGGAAGCCGGTCTCGGTCTCCTCCGTATCCAGCACCTGTCCCTGTCGGTCGGTCAACTGTGCCTTCAGGCGATAGAGCGAGGGATGCTCATCATCCCAGGGCGTGATGCCGGAGATCAGGTAATAGCGGCTGAAGTCCGTACCGCGGTTGCCGGGCAGGTGGATAGGCGTTTCGGTCTCCCACACCTTGCGGCCATCCAATGCCTCCAGCTTCAGGCTGAGCATGGCTTCGGCTGCTGCGGGGCAGGCATTGCGAAGCGCGATATCCACACGGATGGAGGCTTCGTCTCCCTCCACTGCTTTGGTAGTCACATGCAGTTGCTCCGGCCGGATGGACACAGCGCCCTTCCGGCAGATCCAGACATCGCGATAGATGCCGCAGCCACAATAGAAGCGGCTGGAGAGGTCCAACGTGGTGGTGGTCACGCGGATGCTGTTTTTCTCTCCGTAGTGCAGATAGGAGCTGATGTCCACATCAAACGCCCTGTAGGCATAGTCACAGGAGCCGGCCAGGGAGCCGTTCACAAAGACATAAGTGTTGCAGGCGCAGCCGTCAAAGTGCAGGCTGATTTCCATCCCGCGCTCCTCCGCCGGCGCATCATACTCCTTACAGAAGTTCCAGGTACCGCCGTTGATGAAGCCGGTTTTGCCCTCATTGCGGCTGCCCGGATCCTGCTGCTGATAAAACGCGGCGTCGTAAGGCAGGTCGACCTTTTTCGCGTCCGCCGGAGGCAGATCGATCAGTCGGAAAGCATTGTCCTCTTTCCACACCAGCCAGTTTTCGTTCCATTTCTCCATACCGTTTTTCCTCCCACAAGCCAAGAAGTAAAGGCGCCTTATTGCTGACTTCCGATTTATGACCGCTGCCTTTCACTCTCAGAAAACCTTTTTAATCATTTCGATGGTTTCCTCTGAAAATCCTTCAAAATCATTGAGTGTAATCTCATAATACGTTGCTGTTGTGCATCCCCGCAGAATGAAAAAGTCCGGACGAATGAGATGCAAAAGCAGATATTCGCCCGGTTTTATTGGATAATGTAGTTGAAGATGAACTCAATACAACAACGAGAGTATTTTCTCTCAGCTTTTTTGCACAGCCGCACCGAGAGCGGAGAGATAGCTCTGCTCGATTGCCTCGGCAAAGGCAGCCGGGCTGTAGCGGGCCGCGCCGTCTGTCGCATTGGCCCGGACACGATCGCCCTCCGGCCCAAAGGCACGGATCAGTGTGTCCAGCACCGAGTCGTCCGTCATACCCGCCACCAGGCCGTTCACGCCATCCTCGATCACGCCCTCCAGGCAGGGGTCCGTTGCCGCCACCACGCATAGTCCCGACGCCATGGCCTCAATGTAGGTCAGGCCCTGGGTCTACGAATGGGAGCAGCTGGCGAACACGTCTCCGATAGCGTAGTACTGATCGATGCGGTCCCAGGGCCTTGCGCCGATCAGCGATACATGGTCAGCCACGCCCTGCGCTTCAGCCTGCTCCTGAAGCAGTCTGCGGCTTGGGCCCTATCCCACGATCACGAAGCGGACATTTGGTTGGACTGCCAGCAGCCCGGGAAAGACACGCATCAGCTGGTCCAGATTCTTCTATGACGACACCCTGCCAATATACAGCAGTACCCGCTCTTCGGGCAGCACTCCGCACTCGCGACGAATCTCTTGCCGCTATGTCAGTGGGTGGCGTTCCGGTGCAAAGCGGGAGAAGTCTATGCCGGTGGGGACGATGTCGATGAGGGTGCGCACCCCGTAGCCCCGCAGCAGGTCACGGCTCTTGACCGTTGGGGTGATGACCCGATCGCAGTGGTCACACCACCATCTGCTGTACTTGCGGATCAGCGCCTTCGCTGCCTTGTCCACCGGCTTCACGCCATGGCTGACGTATGCCGAGTAATCCTACCATACCGTGTGATAGGTGTGCAGCAACGCGGCTCCGCCGGTGTGAGCCACCAGCCTCCCCAGCACACCGACCGCGAGCTCACTGTGGGTATGCACCACATCAAAGTCCATCGCTGCCAGCTTGCGCACCCTGGCCGGCGAGTAGAAGGACACGTACGTATCCTTCTTCACGATAAATGGAAGCGACGGCAGATGATGCACTCCGGAGATTTGCGCGCCACCCTTGATGCGGTTGCGCGGCGCGATCACATGCACCTCATGCCCTCGCTTTTCCAATGCCTGCTTCAGCGTGAGGCAGGAGGTGGCCACGCCGTTCACCTATGGGTAAAATGTATCTGTAAACAGAGCGATCTTCAAGGATTCTCTCCTTCTTGCAGAATGTAAAGGGAAAAGTATGACCGGGAATCATGCGGATTTTTGTGCGGGCGGTTCCCATCAGCATCAGTACTTCTCCGCGTTCAGTGTCCTGTAGAACCTGAACAGCTGCAGGCAGCTCTCACGGTCCACTTCGGTCAGATAATCGGCAAAGGCCTTGCGTCCTCCAAACATCTTATCGAACTTTTCGTCCCGGAAGCCGATGAGCGCATTGTCGGCAATGGTACAGCCATAGTACACGGCATCGATATTGGCCCACATGCATGCCGCCAGGCACATAGGGCAGGGTTCGCCGGTCGTATACAGCACACAGCCGGAAAGGTCATGCGTGCCCAAAGCCCTTTCCGCATTGCGGATGGCGGTCATTTCTCCATGCGCCGTGGAGTCGTGATCGACGAGCACCCTGTTATGGCCGGAAGCAACCACCTGGCCCTCCCTGACGACCACACTGCCAAAGGGACCACCATGGGCCTCCGTGATCCCGGTGACCGCTTCGTCTATGGCGATCTGCATATAGGCGTTTTCCGCGGTGATCGTGCTTTTATAACTGGGTTCAGTATTCTCTGCTGCCATAAGAGCGATCCTCCCAATAAGGTACCAGAAGTTTGTTAAGTACCGCACCGTTCCCTGAAGTTCTTTGTTGATTCTACGAAGCTTTTCATCTTTTCGACGGTTTCTTCCGAAAATCCTTCAAGATCGACATGAGATATTGCTGCAGTGCTTCAGCGGAGAGATGTGCAAGGCAGATCGTGGAAGAGGATATGCGGAAGGAAGACTGACTCAATACCTACAACATTTGAAATATGTACACTAGTTTCAATATAAAAAAGAAGAGCTTTGTGTTGCTCTTTCTTTTAAATTAAGTTCGTTATTTTGCCAATACAGATAATCAACTACATTATGAAATCAGAATAATGTTTCGTCCGTCATTCTTGAACTGAGAGAAGGCACCTCTTGGGCTGGAAACCCACAGCCTTGAAAAATCTATGTGATGAGCAAGCAGTTTCTCATAAAGCCGTTTCTACTTGATCAAATCGTGTTTATATTCGCTGTTTGTCTTACTGCCAGTTATAAATTTTACCTCGCTTACATCCGTGCAACGAATCAACTCGTCTTCCAAATTATCTACCTGAGTAACCAGCCAAACAGCTTTTACATGACGGCAGCTCTGAAGAGCCTTCACGTTTTCAGCGAGAATCGATGAGCTTGCTGTATCTGTATCAAAAACAAGAATAAAGATCGTATTGTCTGATATAGTACGAAGGAAAGCTAAAGATATACGATCCTGTACAACGTTATGTGTGGTTACTTTTCCTGGAACGATAAGATTCCTTTGCTCTTTGAATGTTTCGATAAGCTTTTTCTAACATTCTCCTTCGACCAGGTAGTAGAATCTTTCATTGTTCTTCATATCGACCACCTCACATCTGAAGAATGTTGAAGATCTCTGTCACATCAGGGCTGGCAGAGAACAGATCATTATCAACTGCCGCCTTAAGAGAGGCGTCATTTTTCTTAATATACTCTGATGCGTAAACACACGAAATAGAATTGTCGTCGAATCCATCTCGCCGCATAAAGGCAAAAGAGTGCATAGGAAAATTCATTTCCAGCACTTCAGAGTTGTGAGTTGTAAAGAACAGCTGCTCATTAGGGCCAATAAATTCGACCAGCAAAGATAGGAATGCCTTCTCCACTTCGCTATGTATATGAGAGAATTTTTCATCGCAATAGTAAAAGGTACTGGCGTGCAGTTTCATTGACGCAATCATATTTGCAACGCCGATTCCCTCCTGTGTTCCGCTGGATAACTTTTCAGGCGAGTTCAATTTTCCTTTTTCCATGATGATCGACCCATTGCTGTGAATGATGATATATGTTCCTTCCGATTCCGTAACGCGTACTACATCCTTGATTCGTGGGTCAAGTGTATGCAATACTGCCTTAAGGTACTTCTGGTAGAGTGCACTGTCTACAGGGCTGACTATTTTTTGTTTTCCCTAAGATGCAAATGGAAATTCGAACATCCATGTAAGGGCGGGAACCTTTTCCAATTCGACGATATAATTTGAGCTCATATCATGCTTTTTCTTTTCAAAGCGAGAAGCACACTGTTCGTAATTATCTTTAGGAAGGATCGGTGTGCTCATCACATTAACAGAAATATTGCTGCTGTCATAAGATCTGTCTCTAGACGAAGAGATCAGTGTGGAAACTCTGAATAGTGTATTGTCCTCCACAACAAAATCTATTTCAAATCTCGCGGGTTGAGTAGGGTCCTCGATCAAGTCAACGATGGCACTGTACTCTTTCTTATGGATAAAATTGAAGATGCAAAGCATGATTCGCCCAAGTGCCGTTTTACCGGTGGCATTTGCTCCCATGAGAATGATCAGCTTTTTATACCGAAAATTAGGACGATCCTTTAAATGCTCTTCTCCGATAGTGGATCCAACGATCTTTTTGGGATATGACATGTTGATTTGGAAGTCTTTAAAAAGCAGGAAATTATCCAACTTGAGATTCATCACAATCATGAATCGCACCTCCTTGTGAATTCCACTACTTCTATTTTTCGGAAGTATCAAACTCATTATACACCAAATTCAAAGGCAATTCAATGCTGGATGACGTAAAAATCGGAAATAATATAAACTATATACTATAAAGAAGGAAAGTGGCAAGCAGGGCACATTTAGCAAAATGTACTGCTTATTGGTGGAACAGCCCCCAATCCCCTGTTTAGCATCGTAAACGATGCGGATGCATGGCCATAAAGGCCATGAGTTTCTGACGACATACGCTCACTCCAAATCAACAAAAGCCCAGACTGCAGACTATCATTTTGCAGCCTGGGCTTTTCTTTATTCGTTGGGATCACCTCCGGGATGCTTTAACGGGATCATCAGGTCGATCCATTTTTTTGCTGTTCTCCAGAATAATCTGCGCGACCTTTTCGCTGTGCACGATATAGCTGCCGTGCGATTCTCCATCCAGGATCCTCAGCTCAGCGTTCGGGATGGATGCCGCAATCAGCTTTGTGTGCTCCTACCGGATGAGATCCTTGCTGCCGGCCAGCACCAGCGTGGGCACTGTAATTGCTTTCAGATCCTCCGGCTTGATCTGCGGCTCCCGCAGCATGAGCAGCAGCTTTGGATCCTTCTTGAAGAAGGTTATGACCTTCAGCATCACATAGAGCGAGTTTTTGACACCCTTGGGATTCAGATTCGCTCCGCTGATGATCAGTCTGCTCAGCAGATCAGGCCGCTTCATGGCGACCATCAGGCCAAGGATGCCGCCATCACTGAAGCCATACAGGATCGGCTTCTGAATACCCAACGCATCAATGAACGCAATGACATCATCCGCCATGGCCTGGTAGGAGAGGTTCTCAACAGGCGAGCTTTGTCCATGCCCGCGGCTGTCGAGCAGATAACAGGTGAAATGTTCGGATAAGATGGCAGCAGCTTTATCGAAGATCGTATGATCCTCACCATTGCCGTGAAGCATGATGAGCGGCTGCCCTGAGCCGATGACCTCATAGTAGAGCGAAACATCGTTGACAGATATTTTCATTTGGCTTGCTCCTCTGTATAGGAGAGGACTTGTTCCCTTGCAGTGTTTCCATTGTGTCCCCCACTTTGTACCAATGCAATTACAAAACCGCAAGGGCCTTCTCCAGTTCTTCTTTGAGGTACTCATACCTCAGCCTTTTCTATTCTTTGCCGAAGTGCACATTCCTGCTCTGCTCCGGATTACCTTCATAGCAGAGCTCCTCATCGCCGAACTGTTCGCTGGTCAGGTCGAACACACAGGTACTGCCATCAGGCCGCTGGATCACATTGTAGCAGTGATAGTTTCCACCAGGACGCAGGATACCGTAGACCTTGCCGCCGAAGATGTCCTGCGCCAGGAACGCCGTGATGGAGCACTGGCCCAGGGTCTTATTATCTTCATTCCAGTTCTGCCGCATCCGAGGCGCACAGGTGTCTGCACACCAGATCTGGCTGAGCAGATTATAGAGGTGCTTTGGGCCTTTGACCTTACCGTATTGTTCGTCAACCGGCTTCACATCAGCGGTTTCCCAGCCGTAGAAATTGTAGGTCATCTGCTCATACGCTCCTTACTGTATCAGTCTTCAGCCTTTGCTATCGGCTGCTATTTTGTATAATGCTCTTCCGCCCACGCGAACTTCTCATTGAACCTTGCGATGGCTGTTTTTCCCGGCTCGTCATCCGGATTCATCATATCAAAGGCATGGGTATTGCCCTCATAGACATCGATCTCCGCCTCAACACCGGCTTCCTTCAGTTTTTCGACGAAAGCCAGCGTCTACGCATAGAAGGGTTCTCCGGTACAGACAAAGGTGTAGCATGGCGGCAGGTTCCTGTAGTCTGTCTGTCTGGATGCCGCTGCATACGGTGATACCTGCCCGGACTTTGCATCCTTCCGCAGGTACATCCGCCAACCGAAATGATTGCGCCGCGTGTTCCACACCCTGCCGTGGTTGTCCTTCGAGGATCCCGTATCCAGGTTGTCGATCATCGGATACAGCGGCATCTGGAAGGCCACACTGACCTCCCCTCGATCCCTGGCCATCATGCACAGTGCCGCGGTCAAGCCTCCCCCGGCGCTTTCCCCGCCGACCAGGATCCGTGAAGGATCGACGCCCAGCTCCTCCGCATGCTCCTTCAGCCACAGCAGCGCCGCATAGCAGTCCTCGATCGCAGCGGGATACGGGCTTTGGAAGGCCAGCCGATAGCCGGGAGATACGACCACCGCACCGAACTTGTTGACCAGGTCTGCCGCACGGGAAAAGTACGCCATTTCCTTCATGCCCAGGATATAGCCGCCGCCATGGATCCACAGAACGCCTACAGCCTTTGGCGAAGCTTTCTTGGGTTTCAGGACCAGCAGCGGCACCCTGTGACCGTGATTGTCAGCTGCGTGCTTTTCCGCGATCATATCGGGACCGGGACGCATGGAAAATCGCATATTGAAATCTCCCTTTGCCTGAGCCTTTCAATCCAGCCCAAACTCATCCAACAGATCATCATCCGACAGATCATCGTTATCCAGTTCATTCAGCAGATCATCAAGCGATACATCTTCTTCGCTCAGATCGTCTTCCTCAACATGGATGTTGATCTGAGCAACCTCGGTGCCGTCGGCATTCTGCAGCATGTACTGATGCAGGCCGCTGTAGGTCGCGTCAATGAACTCCGCGTCAAAGCACAGAACGGTATCGCCATCCCGGCTGATGATGCTGCAGACCGCTTCCGTGATGATTTTGCCTTCCTGCATCAGCTCAAGGCCGTCGGCACTCTGACCGGAGATGGTCACTTCGAAGGGCTCGAAGGAATTCCGGCTGAAGGTTGCCTCAACGTTCGGCGTCGGGCGGACGATGATCGTCTCCTCACTGAGCAGCTCGGGATCCTCTCCGATAGCGGTACCTTCCACCGTGAAGCTGTATTCCGCGCTGCTGTTGTTGGCCGTGTAGGCCTCTGTGATCGGCTCTCCCTCGCCGGTGTAAAGGCCTTCAATGCTGACGCTCACAGTGTAATGACCGGGAATTTGAAAGGACAGCGGCGTGGGCAGCTTGAACCTGTGGATCTTGTTGGGCGCCTGGTCGGTGGCCACGCTGTCGTCAAAAAAGACCTGCATCTGACGGATCACCACGATCTCGTCATCCCGGGTGATGGTATAGTTCATCATCACATAGGGCTTTGTTGTCAGATCCAGCATGGTGTAGCTGTGATTGGCCAGCTGAACATACAGGAGCGCCTTGTCACCCACAGACAGCTGCCGGAGATTGCTGCCCGTCTTATCCTGAACAGAACAGGTATCCACCACATAGTCCACATTTTCGAGCGGTTCCATGCTTCCGACGCTTTCCGCAGCCCGTGTCATGGAATCATCGCCGCAGGCCTCCAGGACATGGTAGCCGGTGATGTGGGCGACTTTGGGCACATCATTGTCGCTGCCTTCGGAATAGATGTCGGCGGTACCGGGCATGGCCAGGTAGGTGACCTCCCTGTCATCATAAGGGATCACGGTGCTGGGTACCACATTCATCAGGCAGAGGCTGTTGTCCGGCTCACTGCGCGTGTCATAGTCGAACTTATCGTTGTCGGAATCGCTGTAGAAGACGGCGCAGAGGGCGTCCCCGCCTTCCTTTCCGGTATCCCTGATGTAGCCCATGAAGGTCAGGGCATGGGAAGAGGCTTCGGTCAGCTGTCCATCGGCATAGAATTTGATATCGAAGCCGATGGCCCAGCCGTCCTTCAGCCTGAGCATGGCAGCCATCAGCGAATCGTAGCCGTCCCCGGCCGCGTCATACTCGCGGACGACAGCTTCCGCGGCATAGAAGCTCAGCAATCCGCCGCTCTTGTCCGTGTCCTTCCATTTCTCCTGGGCCGAGCCGGTATCACCGACATCATAGCCGTTGACCACATGGCCGTCGTCATCCGTCTGCTGCTCAGGGAAAACGCCGTTGAAGAACCACTTGACGCCGGCGGTCTGCTTGGAGCCCGCATCGGTGAAGGCATGTTCAAAGAGAGCGAACAGCTCGTCCTCGCTGTCAAGCCCTTCCTGACCGGAGGCCTAACCCCAGCCGCTGAAGGCCAGCATGTTGGACGCGGAGCCTGCCCAGCAGAGCATGGAATCCGTATCCGGCAGCAGCGGGTCCGACTTCTCGCCCTGTTCTTCGTACACATGGATCTTCTCGGCATCGATCGTCTGGAACTGCAGCCCATACTCCGCCGCAAAGGTCTCATTGCTGGTGAGGGTCAGCTTTTCATTGGCGCAGAAGCTGTCGGCGATCGCCAGCATCAGGTCATTGACACCGTCCCAGACGTCGCCGTTCACCGGCTCCAGGGTGATACCTGCCACGCAGACCTCATAGACCGTCGGATCGTCATCACATGTGAAGCGGAAGGTCAGCGTGTTGTATTTCTCGTTGGTAGGCAAGGGCTCATAGCTCCACTCGTCCTGCACAGTGATATCCCTGCCGGATCTCTGGCCAATCTCGGCCGATGCATCCGCAAAGGCCACCACAAGAAGAACCGTGAGGAACAGTGGGAAAAGCGTTTTGATGATCTTCATAGTTTTTATGCTCCCTGAATACAGAATAGATAATAGGTTTTCAGTCGCCCGGATGCCCCAAATCAGGTCTTCCTGACTTTCTTCTTCTGTGCCGTCAGCATCCAGCTCTGCTCCAGCAGGAACCTGACATCCTCCTCTGAAGCTACATCACCATCACCATCCAGCACAGCTGTGATCCATTGCGTCTTGCTCATATGGTAAGCAGGAAAGAACCCCGGCTTTTGCCTCATACTTCCAATCAGCAGCGGATCACACTTCACATTGAGAAAGAGCACATTGCCTTCCTTCTGCACCCCAAGCGTTTTCCAAGAAATTGTGCCCATCAGCGCAAACCACTTGCTGTTGTCCGCGTGCCGGAAGATCTCGAAATCCGGATAGCTTGTGAAGGGATAGTCGCCATCCACGCTGTAGGTATCGTGGATGTATTGCTACAATGCTGCTCGAGTCATACTGCTTCCTTTTCCCCTGCTCGGATGGACAGCCCATATGCCCCGATAGCCGTCAGTTGCACCGCCACGGAAACGGCCACCAGCCAGACCGGGTCCACATCATACAGTGCGCCGAGCAGCCAGCTACCCAGGAACCATGCGATGCCAAAGCCGGTCTCAAAGATACCGAAGCCCGTGCTGCGCATGGTGCGAGGGATGATCTTGCTGACCGCGGCCTTCATGATACTCTCCTGCGCGCCCATGCCGATGCCCCACAGGAAGATGCCGATGCCGATCATCCAGGCGCTGTCCGTCAGGAAGACGAAGCAGGAGAAGAACGCACTGCAGAGCGTGGAGAAGATCAGCGCCTTCAGCCCGATCTTATCGAACAGCCAGCCGAAGAACAGCGCGGCGAACGCGTCCACGGCCATGGCGCCGGCATACAGCAGGCTCAGCGTGGAGTCCGGGAAAACCTGTGCCCTGGCGGCATGCAGCGTGATCAGCGTGAAATCCGCAAAGCCGAAGGCGAACAGGCAGATGGCGGTCATGTAGAAGACAAAGGAGCGCTTGAAGCGGAACTGCTCTTCCACCTTGGCAGGCTTTTCAAACATCTCCGGGTTTGGGTACTTCACCTTGGAGAAGAGCACCAGCGCGATGGTGATTGCCGCCGGGATGCCCAGCACCGCAAAGCAGACCCGATAGGTAGAGAAAAGCTCGCTCGTTCCCTTGATGGAAGCGATGATGAACAGGATCACCGGGCCCAGGAACGCGCCCAGCTGGTCCAGGAACTCCTGATACGCGAAGCCCTTGCCGGTGCCTACCTCACTGGCCGCAAAGCTGACCAGCGTATTCTTGGCCGGCTTCTTGACCGCCTTGCCGATCCGCTCCAGGATGACCAGCCCGCAGGCCGCGAACCAGCCATTCTCCGGGATCAGCGCCAAGGCGGGAATGGCCAGGACCTGCAGCACATATCCCACAATGACCAGCGTCCAGTATTTCTTGGTTTTGTCCGCCACGAAACCGGAGAGCAGCCGCAGCGAATACCCGCAAAGCTCACCGACGCCGGACACAAAGCCGATCGTGGCAGCGGATGCACCGGCGAGGTTCAGATATTCGCCGAGAATGCTCCTTGCGCCTTCATGCGTCATATCGGAGAACAGGCTGACGATGCCCATCAGGACAATGAACGCCATAGCGCCGCCGGCCGCCTGAGAACGCTTTTTCACGAACAGGTCACTTCCTCATCCATGATTTCATTCAGGCTCCGCCCATCATCCGGCACCACTGCGATTCACTCCTGTCTTCCGGATTTTCTTGCTTTTTTATCCTCATACATTCTTTCGTCTGCCAGCGCGGCCAGGGCATGGAGCCTGTCACTCACCTCTCCGGAGTAGTTGGCGCACTCCCGGTAAAAGGCATAGCCGAGCGAGCCGGAGAGCACGGCACCCCAGCAATTGGCGGGGCCGGCCGTCCATTCATCGCAGCGTGCACGGAACAGTGCCGTCCGGCTGCGTGCTTCCGCTTCAGTGCAGGTAAGAATGGCAATGAACTCATCACCGCCGTAGCGGAACAAAACAGCGTCATCCCCCATGGCAAGCCGGAAGGCATCCGCGCCGGCCTGGATCAACTCATCGCCCGCTTCATGACCGTAGGTGTCATTCTGCTTTTTCAGATAGTCCAGATCCATCATCATAAAGCAGGTCCCGTCTGCCGGCTCCTGCCTGCACAAGGACTGGAAGGCTTCTGTATACGCTTGCCGGTTTCCCAGACGTGTCAGCTTGTCCACATAAGCCTTGTGGCGATACCGATTGCTCATGGCATAGGAATAAAGTTCACTGTCGATCACAAGACGGCGGCTCGCCCTGTCTTTGCCGTAGTAGGTCCGAAGAAGATGGAAATACTCATCACGGGCATCCGGCCATTTTTCCGGATCCATACCTGCCTCTTCAAAGAACCATGCCAGCAGCTTCAGCCTGTCTCCCAGGACGGTACAATGCGCCAGAAAAGCCCGCAGCAGGTCAGCAAGCGCTGCTTCATCCACCCAGGCCCGCATATATTGCAGGATCGGCAGGAAAACGAAAGCCTGATCCTCCCTGTCTTCGCCGTCCGCATGCTTCAGGTCATCCACAGCCTGATCAAGCTGTGCGATCCAGGCATCGTCAGGCCGGACGCCCATCTGCCATTCCGCCTCTGCGGCCAGCCAGGCTAATGTACTGATCGCCTTGTCCCGCGCGGTTAGCGGAGGCTGAAAGCTTTTCCCCATCAGCTCCGCATAGCAGGTGCGCGCTTCTTCCTTGAATCCAAGGTGACCGCAGACCAGCAGCTTTTTGAAGAGAAAAACATAGTCCGCAACCGGGTCGGTTGCCTGCGTTTCCCTGCTTTGCTCCAGCCGCTGCACATACGGCATGCAAAGCTCCCAAAAATCATTGTCGGCATAGATCCGCATCAGTACATCAATACTGCCATTGACGATCTCCGATGTTGCACCCGGCCACCGCAGCGCCTCCAAAGCATAGCGGATGCACTCCGTCTCGCATCCGATGGAAGCATAAAACAGCGCTTCATGCAGGCACAGGGGAGAAACCGGCTACGCTTTCTTATTCCTTGCGTTCCGAAGTGCCGTAAGATAATCCTGTCGCAGGATGTGGATCGTACGCTGCACTTCCGGGTCCTGCAGGCCGCAGCTGCGTCCGCTGAAGGCCGCGAAGTCCCTGGCATACTTAAAGCCCTGTTCTGTGTCAGAACGGAAAAAGCGCAGTGCTTCCCGCGTTTTCTCCTCTGTCAACTCTTCCTGCGAGGACAGGGAAAATGTCTTTTCCTGAGGGTATGGCACATCGCTCATGCTGCTTCCTCCTCGTTGTTGGTGTACTTACCGCGGATGCACTGCTGCCGGTCTTCCCCGGTCATGCGTCTTTAACCCTTGCAGCCCGTTTGATCCGCTTCGGTGCTGTGCCGATCGCACCGGCAGGACAGACCAGCCTGCACAGATGACAGCCCACGCACTTCGTGCCGTTCAGCTTCGGTTTTCGGGTGACGCTGTCAAAGGCGATGGCCTGATGTCCGCCGTCATAGCAGGAGATTTCGCAGCGGCCGCAGCCGACGCATTTTCCAGTATCAAACACCGGCAGCAGGACTGTGTCACGCTCCAGCTCGTCCAGAGGCACCAGCGCCCGATTGGCCGCACCTTTCACCTGATACAGATTATGGACGCCATGTTCGACCATATAGCCACGCAGTCCGTTGAGCAGATCCTCAATGATGCGGTAGCCGTACTGCATCACCGCCGTGGTGATCTGCAGACTGCCTGCGCCCAGCAGCAGGAACTCCAGGGCACTGTACCAGTTCTCAATGCCGCCCATGCCGGAGATATGGCAGCCCTTCAGGCTTTCGGCACCGGCCAGGTCGGAAATGAAACGCAGCGCGATGGGCTTCACGGCGGCGCCTGAGTAGCCGCCGAGCGCGGAATGTCCGCTGACATTGGGCTATGGCGTCATGGTGTCCAGCTCCACGCCGGTAATGCTCTTGATGGTGTTGATAGCCGCAATGCCATCCGCGCCGCTACGTACAGCCGCCTCGGCCATGGGCACCATGTCGGTAATGTTTGGCGTCATCTTGGCCAGCAGCGGGATGGTGCAGCCCTTGCGCGCGGCCCGGGTGTACCTCCCGATCAACTCTTCCGACTGACCGATGGTCACGCCAAGTGCGCCGTTTTCCATGTTCGGACAGGAGAAGTTCAGCTCGATCACATCAGCTCCGGCCTCCTGACACTGCCTGGCCAGGGTCTCCCATTCAGCCTCGTCCCGTCCCATAATGGACGCAATGATGACCTTGGTGGGATACTTCGCCTTCAGCTGCCGGAAGACCTCCATATTTTCCGCCATAGAATGGTCGGAGAGCTGCTCGATGTTCTTGAAGCCGAAGAAGGATTCCGGACGATTGCGCAGCACAGAGAAGCGGGGAGAAGCCTCGTGCTGGTCAAAGCTGCAAATGGTTTTATAGCACATGCCCGCCCAGCCCATGTCAAAAGCTTTGACGATCATCTCGTAATTGCTGGCTACCACGGAGGAGGACAGCAGGAAAGGATTCTCCAGCTTCACGCCGCAGATGTCCAGCGACAGATCCGGCTCGAACCGCTCGACCGGATGGGTCTGCTTCTGCTGATAGATATCGCTCAAAGCCCGCATGATCTTGGAGATGTTTACGGGGCTGGCTTCTCCGCAATGACCAAGCACGCAAGCCCGCTCACATGGATGGCTGCAATTCAGGCACGCGTCCTCCGGCATCCCGGTGCAGGCACCGTAAACATTCTGGAAATACAGCGAACGGATCCTCTTGTC
>R14__coassemble_229_pt1 | contig 44681 bp, 35 predicted proteins | sample R14__metabat2_high_PE_026 | metagenome-assembled genome bin R14 | reverse complement strand
GATACCGGCGGAAGTGGGCCAGCACCCAGGGGATCTTGCCCACCTCGTCCAGGCACGTGCAGGCGTAGACCAGCAGCGGGGACCAGTGGAACACGAAGGTGCCCAGCGCGGCCAGCGGGACCGCCAGGCACCACATGGTCACGGCCAGGCTGTACATGTCAAACATCGTATCGCCGCCGGCGGCAAAGATGCCGTTGACGATGACCGTATTCACGGCGCGGCCGATCATGTACACCGCCATGATGAGCATCATCCCGGAGAGATAAGCGGAGGCGCCGTCCGTCAGGCGCACCATGCGCACCACCAGCGGCGTCACCAGCAGCATCAGCAGGGCGGAGACCGCGCCGAGGATCAGCGCCATCACCGTCAGGCGCTGGCCGCTGAGCTTGCCTTCCTCCAGGTGTCCCGCGCCCAGCTCATTGCCCACCAGCACGCCGCCGCCCGCGGCCAGGCCGTCGCACAGGCAGCAGATGAGATCGCGCACCACCGCCGCCACGGAATTGGCCGCCGCCGCGTCGGTGCCCATATGGCCCATAAAGGCGCTGTAGGCCGCAAAGCCCACGCCCCAGAACAGTCCGGCCCCCAGCAGCGGCAGGGCGCACCGGGAGAAGTCCCGGGACAGCACCCGGTTCCCCCGGAAGAGCAGCCGCAGGTCCGGATGCACGAACCCCTTCCCCCGCGAGGCGAGATACGCCCAGACCAGCTCCACCACGCGGCAGATCAGCGTGGCAAAAGCGGCGCCGGCCACCTCCATCGCGGGCAGGCCGAACCAGCCGAAGATCAGCGTACCGTTCAGGAAGATGTTCAGCACCACCGTGCAGGAGCTGATGAGCGCCGTCCGGTTGGGATGGCCGGTGGCCTTCATCACCGTCAGCAGGGGCTGGCTCAGGCCGGTCAGCAGATAGGACCAGCCCGCGATGCGCAGGTACTCCGCACCCAGAGCCACCAGCTCCGGCTCGTTGGTAAAGACGCGCATCAGCAGCTCCGGGCAGGCCACACAGCCCACGCAGAACAGCAGGGACACGCCGCCGCATACCCGCAGGCCGATGGCCAGCACCTGCTGCACGGTCCGGCCGTCCTGCTTGCCCCAGTACTGGGCCGCCAGCACGGACACGGCGGAGGTCAGTGAGCCCAGGATCACGTTCTGGATGAACTGCACCTGGGTGGCCAGGGACACCGCGGACATGGAGTTCTGGGCCACACTGCCCAGCATCAGCGCGTCCGATACGCCCACCAGCGCCAGCATCAGGTACTGCAGCACCATGGGCGCGGTCAGGGAGAACAGCTTCTTTACAAACACTTTGTCCGCAAAGGGATTCAGCTTCCGCATACGATCGCTCCGTTTATTTTTTCCGGATGGCCTCAATGCGCTGGGCCAGGGAAGGATGGCTGTAGGTCAGTTTGATCAGCAGGGGATCCGGGGCCAGGTCGCCGAAGTTGCCCTTGGTCAGCACCTTCAGGGCCGTGACCAGCGCCTCGCCGTAGCCCTCGCTCACCGCCTGGGCATCCGCCCGGTATTCCGCCTTCCGCTCCAGGGTGTTGGAGAACAGCCCCCACAGCGGAGTCAGGACGCCCATCACCGTGCTCATCAGGGTGAAGGCAAAGCCATAGTTCACGCCCTCGAATCCAAAGGCGGTGAACACGGAGGGCGTGCGCACGATCAGCCAGGTGATGACCGCGATCAGGATCACCTGCACGCTGTTGCGCAGCTGCATCTTCAGCGTATCATGATGCAGGCCGTGGCCCAGCTCATGGGCGAACACCGCGCACAGCTGGTCCGGGGTGGTGGCCTCCACCAGGGTGTCGTAGAGCACAATCGTCTTCATGGGCCCGAAGCCCGTGAAATACGCGTTCATTTTGGTGGAGCGGCGGGAGGCGTCCATCACCTCAATGGCCCGCACCCGGTAGCCGTGGGAGGTCAGCAGCGCCGTCAGTTTTTCCTTCAGCTCACCGTCCGGCAGGGGCGTGAACTTGTTGAACAGGCGGGTGAACACCGGCGCCAGCAGGGAGATGGCCAGGATGAGGACCATGAACACCGCCGCGAACAGCACCAGGACCCAGTCCCCCAGGGCCTGATGGATCAGCGCAAACGCACAGATCAGGCCGCCCATCAGGATCAGGCCGATGAGGAGCCCCTTGATCTGGTCGGCGATAAAGGTCTTCACCGTGCTGCGGTTGAAGCCGTACTTCTCCTCGATCACGAAGGTATCGTACGCCTCAAAGGGGATGCCGATGACCAGGGTGACCAATTGCTCCAACAGCACCACGCTCAGCAGCTGCGGATAGATGCCCGCCGGGAACAGCCGGGCAAAGGCCGCGTAGCCGTCCGGAAGGATCAGCGCCAGCTCCGCCAGGAACATCACCGCCGCCTGGAACACGCCGACGCGGCTCTTCTCTCCCTTGTAGCTCCGCCACCGCTGATATTCCTGCGGATCATACACATCCGCCACGCAGGCCGGCACCGGGTTCTTCAGCGACCGCCGGTCCAGCACCTCCAGGAAGCCCTGCCAGACCATGTCCAGCACCATCAATCCAAGCACAAGCACCTTCATCCGGGATACCCTCCTTGTCTACTCCCGGATTGTAGCATAAACCCGGCCGGAAAGCAATGCGGCACACAGAAAAGGCTCCTCCTTGCGGAGGAGCCGGTGGGTTGAGTGGGTACTCAGGGCTGTTCGGTCACGATGGTGATGCGGCCCTGGCCGTAGGGATCGGAATACTCCTCACCCACGGTGCCGCCCAGGGTCTTGGTGATGTAGTCGATCAGCACCTGGTTGTCCAGCTTCACGGACTGCTGCAGCACGTTGTCACCCAGGAACATGGTGTTGCCGTCGCCGGCCTGCAGGAGCATGTAGTCATGAGAGGCCACGGTGTAGGTCTTCTCCAGATCGATGGGCTCGCCGTTGATCATCACGTTCTTCACGCGATACTCGCCGTCCACGGACACGAACTGGCTGTGGTCGTCCATGGTCACGGAGGACTCGATGTAGGTGTGGATCTCATAGGTCAGACCGGACACCTGGGCAAAGCCGCCGGACTCACCGGGCACGGCGCGGCTGTTCCACTCCAGGTAATCCATGATCTGCTGGCCGGTGGCTTCCACCACGGTCAGGCTGTTGCCGAAGGGATGCACCTTCAGGATGTCGTTCATGGTGATGTCGCCGGCGTTGATGTTCACACGGATGCCGCCGCCGTTCACGAAGGCCACATCCACGCCGCCGGCCTGGTCACGATAGGCATCGGCGCACAGGTCGCCCAGGTTGGTCTCCTGGCGGCGCACCAGACGGGTGTCGGTGGCGGTGGGATCATAGATGTACAGGCCCACGTCGGAGTGAGCCACCACGGTGGCCAGCTTTTCGTTCAGCTCGGCGGTGGCGGCGTTCACGGCATCCACCGCGTAGCCGGTCAGGCCCCAGACGGTGGTGGCGTTGTCGTCAAAGTCCCAGCTGTACAGCTTGCCGCTGATCTTGCCGTCGGTGCCGATGGTCACGGCGCCGATGTAGGCCAGCTTGGTGCCGCAGGCGATGAGCATCACGTCCTCACCGGCCGCGTTCTGCATCATGCCTTCCTTCAGCTCCACGCCCTGCTCGGTGTACACGGAGGCGGTGGGATCGATGACGGAATGGCTGTGGCCGTCCAGCACCACATCGATGCCGGTGGTGTTGGCGATCACGTTGTAGCTGGTGTAGGGCTCGCACTCGGTCTCGATGCCCAGATGGCTCTGCAGGAACACATACTGCGCACCCTCACCGCGGGCGGCGTCCACAGCGCTCTGCACGGCGGCATACAGGTCCTTGCCGTCATTGCCTTCGCAGAAGCCGTAGATGAAGTTGCCGTTCTCATCCTGGAAATAGGCGGGGGTGGAAGAGGTGAAGGTCTTGGGGGTGGTCACGCCCACGAAGGCCACCTTCACGCCGTCATATTCCTTGATGACGTAGGGATCGAACACCAGCTCACCGTTATAGGTGAAGTTGCAGCTGATGTAGGGGGTATTGGTCATCTGGGCCAGCTCCAGGAAGCGGTCCATGCCATAGTCGTACTCATGGTTGCCGATGGTGATGGAATCAAAGCCCACGGCGTTCATGATGTCGATGATGGCACTGCCCTCGGTCATGGTGCCCACGGGCTCGCCCTGGATGGCGTCACCGTTGTCCACCAGTGCCACATGATTGCTCTGAGCGAAGTAATCACGCACGGCGGCCAGGCCGGCATAGCCGAAGTTCTGGTCCACACCGCAGTGCACGTCCGAGGTGAACAGGACCACCAGGGGCTTGGTCAGCGCGGCGGCGGTCTCCTCTGCCAGCACGGGCAGGCAGGTGAGCAGCAGGGCCAGCGCCAGCAGGATCGCAAGCAGCTTTCTCATAGGAATCTCCTCCTTACCTAAGATCGGATCCGTCCCGCAAGGGGACAGTACCATGATAACACACATCGGCCCCAAAAAACAAGAAGAATACAAAACATCCTCTTGACAAATCTTTGCGGGCATGCTATTGTATGCTAAACCGTTGAAGCGGAGATCAAACCAGAAGCGCAGCATCCAGAGAGCCGGGGCAGCTGAAAACCGGCGGCAAGCGGATTGGCAAATGGACCGCGGAGGGCACAAGGAAAGGCCAAAGGAAATCCGGCGGCTGAGTATGTTGTGACGCAGTGCCAGCGTGAAAGGGCTGCGGATGTGTCGGCATCCGGATGAGAGGATGGAGTTTTTTCTCCATCAATCAAGGTGGTACCGCAGATGTGATCAACCACACCTGTCCTTGAAGAAAGGATGGGTGTGTTTTTTCATATCCTCCCTTGCTCATCGATGGCTGAAACCGGCCGCGCCCTCCGTACAAGGGGCGGACCTCCATTCCCGAGCGGAAAAAGAAAGGAAGGTATCCCCATGAAAAAGCTGTTTGCCGTCGTCCTGTCTGTCGTACTGGTCCTGTCCCTGCTGACCGCCGCCTCCGCCGAAACCAAGACCATCGGCATCGTACAGATGGCCGATAACGGCGCCTTTACCGACATGCGCGAGGGCTTCATCGCCGAGATCCGCGCCCTGGGCTACACCGAGGACGACATCGTGTTCGATTACCGCAACGCCCAGGGTCAGGCCGACGTGCTGGACACCATCTGCACCACCATGATTGAGAATGATGTGGACCTGGTGGTCACCATCGCCACGCCGCCCACCCAGCAGATGGTCAACAAGGAAAGCGGCATCCCCGTGTTCTTCATCAGCGTGAGCAATCCCGTGGGCGCCGGCGTCATTACCGAAATGGAGCATCCCGACAAGCTGGCCACCGGCACCAGCAACGCCATCCCCGTCAGCGCCATGTTTGAGCTGAGCGACCAGCTGACCCCCGGCTGCGCCACCTATGGCCTGATCTACTGCACCAGCGAGGTCAACTCCGTGTCCACCGTCAGCTCCGCCAAGGAATACATGGACGCCAACGGCATCGCCTATGAGGAGGCCGTGGTGACCAACTCCAGCGAGGTGCAGCAGGCTGCCGAATCCCTGGTGGAAAAGGGCGTGGATGCCATCTTCGTGCCCAATGACTCCGTGGTGCAGACCGCCATGGCCACCCTGGCCGAGATCGCCAAGGACGCCGGCATCCCCGTGTACGGCTCCTCCGCCGTGATGGTGAACAGCGGCGCCTTCGCCACCATCTCCATCAGCGATACCGAGATCGGTGCCATCACCGCCGACATGGTGGATGAGTACCTGAAGGGCACTGCCGTGGAGGACATCCCTGCCATCGTGGTGGATCAGTTCACCATGGTCATCAACAGTACCACCGCCGCCGCCATCGGCGTGGAGCTCTCCGAGGACGTGCTGGCCCAGGCCGTGGTCGTCGAGTAAAATCTCTTACCTCTCAGTCAGCTTCACTGACAGCTCCCCTTTCAGGGGAGCCTTTTTGCTGCCCGGCTGAGTAACCAGGCCTTCCCCTTTAGGGGAAGTTGCCCGTAGGGCAGATGAGGTTTTTATTCCCCGTACTCACCGTATTCGCAGCCGATATGAGTGGCCTCCACCTCGTCCACCAGTGCAAGGCGGCCCTCCTTTTTGTCCCAGAGCTTGACAGTGCCCCAGCCATTGCCGCCGTTCCACAGGTGGTTGTGGTGCTTGCTGCCGTCCGGTGCCTCGTAGTTGACCAGCAGCATGTCTGCTTTCCGGCAGAAGACCTCCGTCTCCATCACGGCGTGGATGTTCTCCTGGCGCACATGCCAGACCACCACGTCCTCCTTTTCCTCAAAGGAGAAGGTCGTCTTCACCTGCAGATGCAGCTTGGAGAAATTGAAGTCATACTCCCGGCCCTCGTACCAGAAAACGCCCAGCAGCCGGTGGTCCAGGGGCACAAAGTAGATCTTGGGCCTGCCGCCGCCGATATCGAACACGCTGTTCTTCAACGGCTGCCCGGTCTTTTTGCTGAGGAGGCAGTTGGAGGACAGCCATACCCAGGGGGAGGTGAAGTCCCGGCCCCAGTTCTTGTCCGCGTAGCCGTAGCTCTTCTCCGGCGTGACGGTATACCGCCGGCCGTTGAAGATGATCTCCCCGCTGTACGCGCTCTTCATGCCTTCGGCGTGCCAGTACATGGCGAAGGCTTCCGCGTCCCGCAACGGCTTGCTGGCGCCATAGCCCACGTTGAAGGCGATCTGCTTCTCCACGGTCAGATCCCAGGAAAGGCTGCCCGCGTCGCACATCCATTCCGGATGAGCCGCCGCTTCCTCCGGGGTAACGGAGACGCTGCCCTTCAGCGCGGTCTCGCAGGCCAGGCAGTCCGCCGCTTCCACCTGATAGGGCGCTTCGGCATGCAGGCGGACCTCCTTCCAGGCAAAGAACCGGTGCAGCTGGCAATGGTCCTCGCCCCAGGTGCCGGCCTTGACCATCAGGTAAGAGGGTCTCTTTCCCGCCGCCCGATTGGCCGGCAGCTGCCCCAGCGTCGGCATATCCTCCGCCAGGGCGGGATTGCACACAAAGAACTCGATGAAGAAGGGCTTGTCTTCCCCCGTCTCCGCGTCCTGGGCCGTGAAGGAATGCCACCACCAGTCATAGCCATGATGGGTCAAGGGACCCCGCAGCATGCAGGCATCCCGGGTGATATCGTGATGATTGAACATGGTATGATCGCTCCTGTCGCTTATGCATATGGCACCAAGGGCTCTCTGCCTTCCCGTTTCATGCCTTACCGGATGATTGCAAAAAGAGAACCGATCCTTCCGGTTCTCCTTTCTGCCTGGGGAAGCAGCTTACTACCATTCCACCGTCGCCGGGGGCTTGGAGGTGATATCGTAAGCGATGCGGTTGATGCCCTTGACCTCGTTCACGATGCGGACGCTGACGCGGTCCAGGATCTCGTAGGGAATGCGCACCCAGTCGGCGGTCATGAAGTCGTCGGTAGCCACGGCACGCAGGGCGCAGGTGTAGTCGTAGGTACGGCCGTCACCCATCACGCCCACGGAGCGGCAGTTGGTCAGCACGGCGAAATACTGGCTGATCTTCGTATCCCATCCGGCTTTGGCGATCTCCTCGCGGAAGATGGCATCCGCCTCCCGCAGGATGTCCGCCTTCTCCTTGGTCACCTCACCGATGATGCGGATACCCAGGCCCGGACCGGGGAAGGGCTGGCGGGTGACCAGGTACTCGGGCAGCTTCAGCTCACGGCCCAGCTGACGCACCTCATCCTTGAACAGCATGCGCAGGGGCTCGATGATCTCCTTGAAGTCCACATAATCCGGCAGGCCGCCCACGTTATGGTGGCTCTTGATGACCGCCGCGCCGGCCTTGCCGCTGCCGCTTTCGATCACGTCGGGGTAGATGGTGCCCTGGGCCAGGTAATCCACCTGACCGATCTGCTTGCCCACCTTCTCGAACACGCGGATAAACTGCTCGCCGATGATCTTGCGCTTGCGCTCCGGCTCGGTCACACCGGCCAGGGCGGTCAGGAAGCGCTCCTCCTCATTCATACGGATGAAGTGGATGTTCCAGCGGGCAAAGGCAGCCTCCACCTCATCGCCTTCGTTCTTGCGCATCAGGCCATGATCCACAAAGACGCAGGTCAGCTGGCTGCCCACAGCCTCTGCCAGCAGGGCAGCCGCCACGGAGGAGTCCACGCCGCCGGACAGGGCCAGCAGCACCTTGCCGTCGCCCACCTTCTCCCGGATGGAGGCAATGGCTGTCTTGCAGTAATCCTCCATGGTCCAGTCGCCCACGGCGCCGCAGACCTCATAGAGGAAGTTGTACAGCATCTTCGAGCCGTTTTCGGTATGGTTCACCTCGGGATGATACTGCACGCCATAGAAGCCGCGGGCCTCATCGGCGATGGCCACATTGGGACAGGCGTCGCTGTGCGCCACCAGTTGGAAGCCGGCCGGCACCTGGGCCATATAGTCGCCATGGCTCATCCAGGAAATGCCCTTTTCCGGCAGGCCCTTGAAGAGCTTGCAGGAGGTATCGAAATAGGTCACGGTCTTGCCGTACTCACGGGCGGAGTCGTCCTGGGCCGGGGTGACCCTGCCGCCCAGCGCATCCGCCATCAGCTGGCAGCCGTAGCAGATGCCCAGGATCGGGATGCCCAGCTCAAAGATCTCCTTCGTATAATGCGGCGCGTCCGCCTCATACACGCTGCCGGGGCCGCCGGTAAAGATAATGCCGATGGGGTTCATGGCCTTCAGCTCCGCCAGGGGCGTGGTGTAAGGCTTGACCTCGCAATACACATGACATTCACGGACGCGGCGGGCGATCAGCTGATTATACTGTCCGCCGAAGTCCAGCACAATGACCTTCTGGGTTTCCGCCATGGTGCAATCCTCCCATGCTGATGAAAAATACGTAGGTGATTATGCCACTTTTTGCGACGGTGCGCAAGAGGAGAAAAGAAAAAGGAGGCCAATTTCAGGCATATTGAACCTCCACTGCTTCAATGTTCTCCCAGGCAGGCTTCCTCCTCCCGACAAAAAATATTTTTTGTCGAGCCTGTCAAGCCGGTCAGAACACAAACCGCATGGCCGTCAGGAACGCCGCCACCGGGATCAGCACCAGCACCAGGGATTTCCATTTGTAGGAAAGCATGCCGATGACCTCCCGGACGTAGGCGTTGGGCCAGAAGTACCATTTGGTGGGGCTGCCCATGCCCTCGGCCTCAAAGCCCACCTGCCGGGAGATGATGCCGCTGCGGAACACATGGTAATTGGTTGTGGAGAAGGCCACCTTCGCGTCCGGACCGGTCAGACGTCTGGAGAATTCCATATTCTGCCGGGTGTTCACAGACTGATCCTCCGGCAGGATCTGCGATTCGCTGAAGCCCTGCTCCAGGAGATAGCGGCGCATGGCCTCTGCCTCCGCCATGCATTCGTTCCGCCCCTGTCCGCCGGAGGGAACAAAGATGGCCTGTTTGCCGGTGGCGGCCAGCTGCTCCCGATAGAAGCGGATGGCCCGGTCCACCCGGCCCCGGATCAGCGGATACAGGGTACCGTCCTTGCGGATCATGCAGCCCAGGATCACGATGTAGTCCTTGTCAAAGGCAGGCTGATGCCGGGCTGCCCGGGTGCCGCAGATCACCGCCCCCTGCAGGAAGCATTCCAGGATGGCGTACACGCAGAACAGGATCCCGATGACCGAGTCCCGGAGGTCGACCGCCCGCTCGGAGCCGCTGGCGTCCAGCCCGAAGAGCCACTGCAGCAGCGCAAAGCCCAGCACCATGATCGCGGAAAGCAGGATACCCAGCGCGTTCCGCCCCCGGAAGCCCTCATGCCGGATCAGGCTGATATTGCTGACGGACAGCAGCACGGCAAAGAGAAGCACCAGCGGAAAGCTGTACAGCGCAAAATACATCGGCGCGTCCGCCAGGCGGGTATACAGCACCAGCATCTGCTCGTTCCGCAGATAGCTGATCAGCATCAGCACGCTGACCAGCGTGACCCAGATGCCGAGGCCGACGCTGAAGATGGAATGGTAGGAGTACATCAACACCCGGCAGGAACGGAAGTACGTCGCCCAAAGCAGCACGGCCACGCTTATGCACAGCAGGGTGATGCACAACTGCCGTTCCCGGTAATGGGAGAAGTTGCCGGTGCTCATATCCGTTACCGTGCCGTCCGCCGCCACATGCAGCAGGGTCCCCTCCAGGGGCTCCAGCGTCTGCATATCCAGCACCTCCAGGGACGCGTCGCCGCTGCCCTCCCCGGTGGGCTCCACCGTCACCGTCAGGCCGTCTTCACCGCTCTCCACGCTGCGGATGGACACCAGCTCCGAGCCGTCCGCGGTCACCGCGTACCGGTCCGGTCCCTCCGTCAGGCCGCTGAAGGAGATGATCAGGCTGTCGTCCAGCACCGCCTTCAGGATGACGTTCGCCGCCAGGTAAGCCGCCAGCAGCAGCACCGACGCCAGGATCAGGCTGCGCAGGAATTTCTTTTCTTTCATCATCATAACTCATTCAGCAAAAATGCCATATAGGTCGGTAAGGTCAGGATCTTCTCATTGCGGCCCACATTGCAATCACCCAGCTTGATCACACCGCCCACATGATACTTTTCGGGGTGATTCAGGATGGTTTTCGCGCTCTTGATGTTTCCGCTGACGGCCTTGACCTCCACCAGCACGGCTTCCCCGTGGCTGCGGATGACAAAATCCACCTCCAGCCCGGAATCCTTATGGAAGTAGTAGAGCCTGCGGCCCATTTTGGCAAAGATGTCCGCGATCAGGTTTTCAAAAATGGCGCCTTTATAGCCGTACAGGTTGCCCAGGAGTACATCGTACTGGGTGCCGTCCTCCAGCATGGCGATGAAAAGCCCGGTATCCCGCATATAGACCTTGAAGACATCCGTGATGGCATTGCCGTCCAGGGGCAGCTCCGGAAGCTCCAGGTTATAGCAGCGGCTGATGAGCCCGGCATCCTCGATCCATTGCAGGGAGCCCATGAACCGGGCCGCGGTGGAGCCTTTCCGGACGACCGCGTACTGGAATTTCTTGTTTTCCTTGCTCAGCTGGCGCGGAATGGATTCAAAGCACTCCCGGATATACGGCTTCTCCTTCTCGTCCGCATACTTGATCATGTCATCCTTGTAGGAGTTCAGCAGATCCCGCTGGATCTGCAGGACCGTGTTCAGCTGATGAGTGCGGGTGAACTCCACCACCGCGTCCGGCATGCCACCGACCACCGTGTATTCCAAAAGCAGCTGACGCATTCTTTGATGCAGCGCTTCCGGAACCGGAGCTTCCTCCTCCTTGCAGCGACGGAGTAGCGCGATCATCTCTTCCGTGATGCCATTGGCCCAGAGGAACTCCTCAAAATCCAGCGGCACCATCTCGATCACGGATTCGTAGCCCACGGGGACGGAGGTCACGCTCTCCCGGTATCCCTTGAAGCCCAGCAGGGAGCCGGTGGCGATCACGTCAAACCGTCCGTCCAGCTTAAAGAATTTCAGCGCCGTTCTGGCCTGCGGGCAGTACTGGATCTCATCCAGGATGATGACCGTCTTCCCCGCCTCAAAGACCGCCTTGTCTCCCAAAGCCGCCGTCATCATCATCAACAGATGATCCACCTCCAGCGAGCCGGAGAAAACTGAGATCAGCATCGGATCGGTGAAAAAATTCAGATACACGCTATGCTCATACGCCGCATCCGCAAAGGCACGGACAGAATAAGTCTTGCCGCACTGCCTCACGCCCTTGATCACCAGTGGCTTGCGGTTTTCATTCCGTTTCCATGCCCACAGCGTCTGCTCGATTTTCCGTTTCAGCATATGCATCACCCCCTGCTTCAGATTTATTATAAAGCCTGTGTAAACTTTTTCAAGGGACTTTTAGCCGGGATCCTCAACTTTTTCAAGGGACTTTGGGAGCGAAAGTAAAACTTTTCCCGACAACAGCGGTCTTTGCCAATATTTATATTGACTTATTTATCAGCATTGTATATACTGGTTGTACAGGAGGTGCGTAATATGACCAATGTTCTGAGTGCAATCAATCGTACAATTTCCATCAGCCAGTTCAACCGTGGGCTGGCAGGAAAAATCTTCAGTGATGTCAAAAAGACCGGCGCGAAAGTGGTTATGAAAAACAATGCAGCTGAGTGCGTTCTTCTTTCTCCGGAAGAATATGTCCGGATCATGGACGAACTGAATGATGCACGCCTGTTAAAGCTTGCCAATGAACGTATGCAACATTTTGATCCTGCTGCTTTGATTCCTTCAGAAGAGGTTAACCGTAAGTTCAATATCTCAGAACAGGATCTCGAAGAGATAAATGATGTTGATATAGAATAAAAGCCGGAGGTCGCTTTTTATGCAAGTTACCGCACGGGCCAAGGTCAACTGGACGCTGGATATTCTGGGCGTACGCCCGGACGGATATCATCTGATGGATATGCTGATGCAGCCCATCACCCTTGCGGATACGCTGCTGCTGGAGGCGGCGGACGGGATCTCCCTGACCGTGGAGGGCAATCCGGAGATCTCCGCGCTGGAGGATAACCTGGTCTGGCGGGCGGCCACAGCGCTGCAAAAGGCCTGTGGCTGTAAGCGGGGCGTGTCCATCCACCTGACGAAGCGGACCCCTTCCGGCGCGGGGCTGGGCGGCGGCAGCGCGGACGCGGCCGGAACCCTGAAGGGTCTGAACACGCTGTGGGGACTCGGGCTGTCGGAAGAGCAGCTGGAGGAGATCGGGCTGACCCTGGGGGCGGATGTGCCGTTCTGCCTGCGGGGTGGTTTGGCCCGGGTGGGCGGCATTGGCGAAGAGATCGCCTCCCTGCCGGAGGGGCCGGTCTGGCCGCTGGTCATCGTGCAGCCCTGCGCCGGTCTTTCCACCGGCGCGGTATTCCGGGGATACCATGCCGCCGCAACCGTTGCGCGCCCGGATACGGAAGCAGCCTGCGCGGCGTTGCTCAGGCAGGACCTGCCGGGACTGGCCGCTGCCTGGGGCAATGTGCTGCAGGGCGTCAGCGAAAAAGAGCGTCCGGAGATCACCGAAGCCATCCGGGCGCTGAAGGAGCATGGCGCGTCCCTTGCCGCCATGAGCGGCAGCGGCTCCGCGGTGTTCGGCGTGTTTGCGGATCCGGCATCCGCCGAAGCAGCCTGTGCCGTACTGCGGTGCCGCTGGGAAAAGACGTATCTCTGCACTTCCTGCACGGAGAGCGTGCTGCTGCCGTAATCAGTCCGGCGAGGTGTTGTAGACCCGCATGCCCTTGATAAACTCACCCGGCGTTTTGCCGGTTTTTTCTTTGAAGATCCTGGAGAAGTAGAACTCGTTCTGGAAGCCGCAGTTCACGGCCACCTCCCGCATCACGCTGGAACGGCCCAGCAGACCCTTGGCTTTGGTGATGCGGGCGTTCAGCAGATCCTGCTTGGGCGTAATGCCGAAGAAATGGCTGTACAGGCTGATGAACTGGTTGGTGCTCAGGAACAGCCTCGCCGCCATATCCGTCACCTTCCACTCCTTTTCCGGGGCGTTGTACATCTCCTTGCGCAGCGCCTCAAACCGGGCCTGCCGCTGATAGGTGGGGTTATCCAGCTGCGTGCCGAAGGGACGCTTGCCCCGGCTGAGCTGCACCAGCAGGACCTGGATCAGGGAAGAGATGATGTCCTCCGCGTGAGGATGCTCGGTGGAGCATTCATACACCAGATCCCGCATGGTATCAAACACCGGGCTGTCCTGACTCAGCATGAACAGGCCGCATATCGGCAGCTCATAGTCCGCCAGCAGCTGTCGGAAGGCTGCCTCATCGTCCACATAGAAATGCATCCAGGTATTGGCAAAGGAATCCGCTCCATCCACGCAACGCAAATACCGTGGGCTGTTGGGCGGATACAGGATGCAGGTGCCCGCCGGCGCGTCGATCATCCCGCCTTCGTAGTTGATGCGCTGGGGCAGCACCACATAAATGAAGCTCCAGCTGCGGAAGCCCAGCGGCAGCTCGTGATAAAAGTCCTTGCCATGATAGCTGTCGATGCCCAGCTCATCCATCGCGAAACGCATTTTATCCGCTCCTTTTTATACAAAATCACAATCCTTGTGTTCTTATTCTACCTCAATTCATGAAAAAGTGCAATATCCTTTTTCGCTTCACAAAAGATTTTTCTTCTTTTTTCTCGCTTGTTTTTGTCTGAAAAGGTGTGTATTTTCCCTGAGAAAAGGCATATTTCTGCGTAGCAAGACCGTTTCTCATGAAAAAGTATAAAATTTATGGAATTTCGTGTATGGAATTTTTTCACGCCATGGCGTATGATGGAAACAACAGACCGGTCCGTTCGGATTGACCGGTGGAATTTCAAAGGAGGAGTACCCTATGAAAAAGCTGTTTGCTCTTCTGCTGGCTCTGTGCCTCGTAGCTTCCGCCTGCAGCGCTTTGGCTGAGGTGACCTACCCCGTGCAGACCGACAAGACCCTGACCATCTGGAAGATCCTGGACGGTTCCATCGCCGATGGCGGCTATACCACTTCCATGGATACCCCCGGCTTCAAGGCCTGGTGTGAGAAGTCCGGCATCAACGTGCAGCTGCAGGAATACGCTGACGGCACCGCCCTGGTGCTGGCCCTGAACGGCGCCACCACCCTGCCCGACATGATCATGATCAACGCTGCCAGCTATTACAACGGCGGCGTGGCCGGCATGATCGCCGACGGTCTGGTGCAGGAAGTCACTCCCGAGATGCTGGAGCAGTACGCTCCCGACTACTGGGCCTACATCAACAAGCCCATCTACATGAATGAGATCGTGCAGCTGGACGGCAAGATGTACTACCTGGCCGGCCATGTGTTCGAAGAGAACTCCATGTACCGCTACTGGCGCGGCCTGTTCTACCGTGGCGACATCCTGGACGCCATCGGCAAGGAAGTGCCCCAGACCATCGACGAGTTCTACGACGTGCTGGTCGCCATGAAGGAATACGGCGTCGAGACTCCCCTCGTGTTCCAGGGCAAGAACGACCTGCGTGAGTGCATCAAGAACGGCGAGCTGACCTCCGCCTTTGGCCTGGCCTGCGCCGGTGAATATCAGCTGGACGGCACCTGGCACTATGGCGCCTATGAATCCGAGTACAAGGACGTGCTGGCTTTCCTGAACAAGCTGTACAACGAGGGCCTGATCTCCGTTGACTACCTGTCCATGGAGGAAGCCACCTCCCGCGCCATGCTGTGCAGCGGCGCCGCCGGCGTCATGTACGGCAACAACTCCCGTCTGAACACCTATGTGGGCTCCCTGGAGGGCGACGCCTACCTGGTGGGCGGCTATGTCATCAAGGGTGAGGGCATGGAGCATGCTCTGTACTCCTTCGCCGATCCCATGACCACCAACGACGACATCACCTACATCAGCGCCGACTGCCAGAATGTCGACCTGGCCATGGAATTCTACAACTACCTCTTTACCGAGGAAGGCAACATGATCCGCAACTACGGCATCGAGGGTGAGTCCTATGTGATCGGCGAAGACGGCAAGCCCGCCTATACCGAATTCATCACCAACAACCCCGACGGCCACAGCATGGACGGCATGTCCCGCTCCTACGCCCTGATCAACTGGCCCGGCATCCACGCCAACGACCAGCTGGCCATGCGTCATCCCGAAGCCAGCCAGTTCGTCGCCTATGAGCGCTGGTCCGATACCGACCATGACAGCACCGTGGTCGTGCATACCAACGTACTGGACGAATACCTGGATGAGTACACCGATCTGTGGACCGACATCGACCTGTACATCAGCGAGTGCCGCGCCAAGTTCATCTCCGGCGAAATGAGCGTCGAGAATGACTTCGACAGCTACATCGAGACCCTGAAGTCCATGGGTATGGACCGTGTGGTGGAGATCAAGCAGGCCACCCTGGATGCCCACAACGCAGCCCTGGCTGAGTAATCCGCTCTGACCCAACGGCGTGCAGGGGGGTAACGCCCCTGTACGCCGTATTTTTCAAAAACGGGAGGATACGCCATGCAACGCAAGCGGAATTCCCTGGGCAGACGGATCGTGAAGGATCTGCGCAACTTCGGCGGCGCGTATCTTCTCGCGATCCCCGTCCTGGCCTATTATATCCTGTTCCAGTACAAGCCCATGCTTGGCGCCGTCATCGCCTTCAAGGACTTCAAGCCCCGCCTGGGTATCTGGGGCAGCAAGTGGGTCGGCTTCAAGTATTTTGAAAGCTTCTTCAACTCCTACTATTTTGAGCGTCTGATCCGCAATACGCTGACCATCTCCTTCAGCGGCCTGCTCTTCACCTTCCCCTGCGCCATCATCTTCGCCCTGCTGGTCAACGAGGTGCGCAGCAAAGCCTTCAAGCGCACCGTGCAGACCATCTCCTACATGCCCCACTTCATCTCCCTGGTGGTCGTATGCTCCATGATCACCCTGTTCGTGGACAAGAACGGCTTCATCGTGCAGTTCCTGAACCTGTTCGGAGCCAACATCACCCAGAACCTGCTGAACCTGCCCTCGGACTTTGTGCCGATCTATGTCATCTCCGACATCTGGCAGGAGACCGGCTGGAACTGCATCATCTACCTGGCGGCCCTGGCCGCCATCGATACCGAGCTCTACGAGGCCGCCCGCATCGACGGTGCCAACCGTTGGCAGCAGACCCTGCATGTTACCCTGCCCGGTATCGCCAAGACCATCATGCTGCTGCTCATCCTGCGCATCGGCTCCCTGATGAGCGTCGGCCATGAAAAGATCATCCTGCTTTACAACGACTATACCATGGAAACGGCTGATGTCATTTCCAGCTACGTGTACCGCCGCGGCCTGGTGAACGGCGACTATTCCTTCTCCACGGCAGTGGGCCTGTTCAACTCTGTCATCAACTTCACCCTGGTGGTGCTGGCCAACTTCATCAGCAACAAGACCACCGGCAACGGGATCTGGTAAGGAGGTGCCGATATGACCGCAATGACCAAGAAGCCGGAACATGCTCCTGTCAAAAAGCTGCGTCAGGAAGGCACCGGCTATACCGTATTCACCGTTTTCAATACCATCTTCCTCATCCTCATCTGCATTGTGACCCTGTACCCCATGTATTATGTGGTCATCGCCTCCATCTCCGAGGCGGATATCCTGGGCCGCAACTTCGGCCTGCTGCTGTTCCCCGTGGGCAAGATCAACACCTACTCCTATCAGCTGGTGTTCCGCAACTCCCTGGTGCTCAGCGGCTTCGCCAATACGTTCTTTATCCTCATCGTGGGTCTGACCTTCAACATGGTGCTCACCTGCCTGGGTGCCTATCTGCTGGCCTTGAGGGGCTCCCTGCTCTCCAAGCCCATCGGCATCCTGATCCTGTTCACCATGTACTTCTCCGGAGGCATCGTGCCTACCTACCTGAATGTGCAGAGCTTCGGTCTGATGAACTCCCTCTGGGCACTGATTATCACGGACGCCATCAACACCTACAATCTGCTGATCATGCGTTCCGCCTTCGCCTCGGTGCCGGATTCCCTGATCGAGGCCGCCAAGCTGGACGGCGCGTCCCATGTGCGCATCCTGACCCAGGTGTTTATCCCCCTGAGCGGCGCAACACTGGCCGTGATGGTGCTGTACTACGCGGTGGGCCACTGGAACGCCTGGTTCCGTGCCTCCCTGTACATCTCCGACAGTAAGAAGTATCCCCTGCAGCTGGTGCTGCGCCAGATCCTGCTGCTGAACCAGAACTCCGAGATGGCCGCCAACACGACGGATACCGGCGAACTGGCCAAGTATGCCGATTCTGTGAAATATGCCCTGATCGTCATCTCCTGCGCTCCCATTCTGGTGCTGTATCCATTCCTGCAGAAGTTCTTCGCCAAGGGCGTCATGGTCGGCGCACTGAAGGGCTGATCCTCAATTGATCTGATCTTTGAAGGAGGAACGATTCCCATGCTGCGTTTATTTGCAGAACACAAGCTCCGTCCCGCGGTTTCCTTGGACGGCGTATGGCAGCTGACCCTAAAGGACGGCAGTGATGCCCGTTATTCCGCCATCGTTCCCGGCATCTGGGAGGCTATCCCGGCCCTGGCGCAGTACCGCGGCAAGGCGGACTACACCCGCACCTTCTCCACGGAAAAGGACTCCAACCTGCTGCTGCGCTTCGGCGGCGTCAGTCATACCGCCGATGTGGAACTGGACGGCGTAGCCCTGGGACATCATTATGACGCCTTCACCGGCTTCCGCTTTGCGGTGCCCGGGGTCAAGGCCGGCGTGCATACCCTGACCGTCCACATCGACAACAGCTTCTCCGAGGCCTCCACGCTGCATATTCCCAATGATTACTACACCTACGGCGGCATCACCCGTCCCACCGCCGTGGAGACGATCCCCGATGCCTATATCGACCGCATGGCTTTCGTCAGTACGCAGAAGGAAAGCGTCTGGACCGCCGCCGTTTCCGTGTTTGTGAAGGCTGTGGCGGACAGCGCCGCCACTTCCGTAACCGTAAGCGTTGCCGGTGCCTCCGCCCAGGCCGCCGTACCCGCCCTCAAGGCCGGCGAATGCACTGAGGTGAAGGTGGACCTGACCTGCCCCGGCGTGCAGGCCTGGGGGCATATGGATCCCCATCTGTATGAGCTGCAGGCAGTGCTCTCCGTGAGCGGCAGCCCCGTGGACGATCTGGTGGACCGGGTCGGCTTCCGCGAAGTCAGGCTGGAAGGTGAAAGCATCCTGCTGAACGGCAAAAAGGTGTACATCAAGGGCTTCAACCGCCATGAGGATTACGGCAGCCAGGGCTGCGCTGTGGGCGTGAACTCCATGATGGAGGACCTGCAGCTGATGCTGGATATGGGTGCCAACAGCGTGCGTACCTGCCACTATCCCAACGATCCCCGGTTCCTGGATCTGTGTGATGAGCTGGGCATCCTGGTGTGGGAGGAGACCCATTCCCGTGCCATCCCCGGGGAGATCATGCGCACTCCCCTGTTCGCCGAGCAGATCGACACCAGCGCCACCGAGATGGTCACCCAGCACCGCAACCATGCCTGCATCTACACCTGGGGCCTGCTGAACGAGTGCGAGAGCGAGACCGAGTTCGGCCGGGGCGTGTACGGTCACATCATCGACCTGCTGCACCGCATGGACAGCACCCGCCCCGTGACCTTCGCCTCCTGCCGCTTCTTCACGGATATCTGCATGGACCTGGTGGACATCTGCTCCTTCAATATTTACCCGCTGTGGTACCATGACGGCGATCCCCTGGAGTACGCTCGGAAGCTGATCGACTGGCTGGAGACCGTGGGTGCCGCCGGCAAACCCATCCTTTTCTCCGAGTTTGGCGCGGGCGGCATCGCGGGCTATCACGATCCGCTGTACAAGGCCCGCTGGAGCGAAGAGCTGCAGGCGGAGATCCTGGACAAACAGCTGACAGCCCTGGGCAGCCTGAAGCGCATCTCCGGCACCTACATCTGGCAGTTCGCCGATGTGCGTGTGGCGGACGAATGGGCCATGCGCCGTCCCAAGGCCCAGAACAACAAGGGCGTGGTGGACCTGTACCGCCGCCCCAAGCTGGCCTACGCAGTGGTCAAGGAACACTACGCCAATAAGTAAGCCATCTCACCCGCATCGCTGAAGCTCCCCCAAAGGGGAGCTTTTTAAGTTAGCACCCGCTCCAAACAATTAGAATTGTCTAACTTGGTGCTTTTCGTGACCAAATTTGCGAAAAACTATTGAAATTCCGGAAAGGCCATGCTATAATGCCTGTACCACCAATCCCTTTGGACTGATTGAAGGAGGAATTACCCATGGCTTTCAAGATTACCGATGCCTGCCTGTCCTGCGGTGCCTGTGCTGCGCAGTGCCCCATGGAAGCAATCGCCGAGGGTGCTGACAAGTATGTGATCGACGCCGAGAAGTGCATTGAGTGCGGTGCTTGCGCCGACGTGTGCCCTGTTGGCGCTCCCGAGCAGGCTTAATGTCAGGCTGCCCGAAAACCGGCTTTTCCCGAAAAAGGAGAAAAGCCGGTTTTTTGTTGCCATTCCGCACCGTTCTGTGGTAGAATGGATTGGATGGATCATTTTCAATCTATTAGCACGCTCCCGAAGGTTTCCAAAGGGCGATCGGAAAGCCCTTTGGTCGCGCCGGCAGGCGCGAAATCTATTTCATCGGAGGTTTTATACATGTTGAAGATCCTGGTTGTCATGCCTGTGCTGGAGCATCACAAAAAGCTGCTGGAGCAGACCGCGCCGGAGGCCTCGTTTGAATATTGTCTGGCCAAGGACCTGACCGCGGAGCAGGTGGCCGGGGCCGACATCATCATCGGCAACGCGCCCGCCAGGCTGATCCAGGGCACGAGCCGCCTGAAATGGCTGCAGCTGAACAGCGCCGGCACGGATGGCTATACCACACCCGGTGTGCTGCCGGAGAGTGCCCTGCTGACCAATGCTTCCGGCGCGTACGGTCTCGCCATCTCCGAGCATATGATCGCGTCCCTGCTGTACCTGATGAAGAAGCTGAACTGCTACAGTGCCGACCAGCGCACCCACACCTGGAGCGATCACGGCCAGGTGACCTCCATCTATGGGGCCAGGACCCTGGTGGTGGGGCTGGGGGATATCGGCGGCGAGTTCGCCCAGCGCATGCATGCCTTAGGCAGCACCGTCACCGGCATCCGCCGCACCGCCGCGGACAAGCCCGAGTATCTGGAAGCCCTGTATCAGATGGACCATCTGAAGGAATGTCTGGCGGAGGCGGATATCGTGGCCTCCAGCCTGCCCGGCACCAGGGCGACCTATAAGCTGTTCAACGCCGAAGCCTTTGCCTGCATGAAGCAGGGGGCCTATTTTCTGAACGTGGGCCGCGGCACCGCCGTGGATTCCCTGGCCCTGGCGGATGCCCTGAACAGCGGTCATCTGGCCGGTGCCGCCGTGGATGTGACCGACCCTGAGCCGCTGCCCGCGGATCATCCCCTGTGGGAGGCAAAGAACCTGCTGATCACGCCCCACATCTCCGGCAACTATCACCTGCAGGAGACCCACGAGCGCATCATCCGCATCGCCGCCCGCAACCTGGCCCGCTACCTGAAGGGCGAGCCCCTGGAGAACATGGTGGACTTCACCACCGGCTATCGGGTACCGAAGCAGTAACATCATCGCCACATCACAAGCCAGGCCGCAAAAAGTGACAACTCCGAAGGTCCAGGGCGATCGGAAAGCCCTGGTCGCGCCCGCAGGCGCGAAACCCTTCTGCAATAAGAGAGGAACCATCAAATATGTATGATTATCTGATCGTCGGTGCCGGACTGTTCGGCGCCGTGTTTGCCCGGCAGGCTGCCGATCATGGAAAGCGCGTGCTGGTGGTGGAGAAGCGCCCCCAGATCGCCGGCAACATCTATACCGAGAACGTGGAAGGCATCCATGTACACCGCTACGGTGCCCACATCTTCCACACCAACAGCCGCAGGGCCTGGGACTATGTGAACCGCTTTGCCGAGTTCAACCGCTATACCAACTCCCCCGTAGCCAACTTCCACGGCGAGCTGTACTCCATGCCCTTCAACATGTACACCTTCAACAAGATGTGGGGCGTGGTGACTCCTCAGGAGGCCGAGGCAAAGATCAACGAGCAGCGGGCCGAGATCACCGGCGAACCCACCAATCTGGAGGAGCAGGCCATCCGCCTGGTGGGCCGGGACATCTTTGAGAAGCTGGTGAAGGGCTACACCGAGAAGCAGTGGGGCCGGGATTGCCGGGAGCTGCCGCCCTTCATCATCAAGCGCCTCCCCGTGCGCCTGACCTTTGACAACAACTACTTCAATGCCCTGTATCAGGGCATCCCCATGGGCGGCTATACCCGCATGGTGGCTGCCATGCTGGAGGGCATTGAAGTCCGGCTGAACACGGACTATCTGGCCCACAAGGAGGAGCTGGATGCCTGCGCCCGCCGGGTCATCTACACCGGCCCCATCGACGCCTACTTCCATTATCAGGAGGGTCCGCTTTCCTACCGCTCCGTCCGTTTTGAGACCGAGCTGCTGGATACCCCCAACTATCAGGGCAACGCCGTGGTGAACTACACCGACCGGGAAACGCCCTACACCCGCGTCATCGAGCACAAGTGGTTCGAGTTCGGCAAGGATGACGAAGGCCACGATCTGCCCAAGACCGTCATCAGCCGGGAGTACTCCTCCGAATGGAAGCCCGGCGACGAGCCCTACTACCCCGTGAACGACGCCGCCAACACCCAGCTCTACGCCGCCTACCGCAAGCTGGCCGAGTCCGAGCCCAAGGTGCTCTTCGGCGGCCGTCTGGCGGAATACCGCTACTACGACATGGACCAGGTCATCCTCTCCGCGCTGGATACCGCGGAAAAGGAACTGGGAAAATAACGTTTACTTAAAACGGAGCTCCCTCGCATCACAAGGAAGCTCCGTTTTTGCATGCGTTTCATTCATTCGGTACCAGTGTGGCAAACCAGATGCACCCGCCCACGGGACGCTTCTTGCTGCCGACAGCGTTGATCTTCTTGTTGTTCATCACCATGGTCGAGGAAGAGCCGCCGTCCAGGTTATAGCCATTGATCATGCCCTGCTCCTCGCACAGCTGCGCCATTTCGGCAATGGTCAGGCCGGAGTTTTCATCATTCTCCGGGCCGTCGCACGCCAGCACCAGATATTGCAGCGGACCGGTCTGTCCGATGGCTATGCGCTGGGTCTTTTTGTTCTTGCCCAGGTTCAGAGTGGTGTTCCCGGCGTTCTCATTCATCCTGCCGTCGATCACCAGCGCCGGGCCAAAGCAGAAGGCATGGAGCACGGTACCGTCATAGGCATCCCATTTTTCCCGGGTGGTGCCGGTGATGATGTGAAAGTCGCCGTTCATGTCCACGATCAACTCATCCCTGGCGGTCACCGGGCGGACCCGGATCGTCTTGCCGCTGCGCACCACCACGCCTTCGGTATGGTAGCCGAAGTAATCGTCATTGATGGCACACACCGCGTGGAAGCGCTTGCTCAGGGTGGAGACCAGGGCCGTCTGCTGATAGGGCTCCCGGTTGGCCGCCGTGCCCACCCGGAACTGGCTCACATCCGTCAGGGTGATGGCCATGGCGTACACCAGCGTACCGTTCTCATGGTGGAAGGTAGTCACCTGCACGTCGATGGAATCATCATGATAGCTCATGTTGTCGGCGCCGTAGCAGGCCTCATTGGGTTCATTGGGAGAGACCTTCTGATCCCAGGCGATGGGCTGCAGCTCCGCCGGTGCAGGCGTTACCTCCACCGGAACCAGGCCGTCATCCCCAAAGAAGTCCTCGTCCTCTTCCTCCGTCACCACAAAGCCCTCCCCTGCCGCCATGGTACCCACCAGCATCAGCGACAGCAGAAGCAGCAAAAATCTGCGCATCAGAAACCCTCTCCTCACAGATGTCCGTTCATGATCGAAAGGATCAGATTGCTCCCGGTAAAGAGCGGTGCCAGGGTGCTTCCGTTGATCAGGTCCGTCACCGCATCCACCTGGATCATGGTCTGGACCATGGGCACCGCGGCCATCAGCACATAGCAGAACAGGATCCCCCGCAGCAGCCCGAAAGCACCGCCGGCCAGGCCGTCCAGCTGCTTCAGCACCGGGAAGCGGAACACCGCCCGCACCAGGCTTACCACAATGCTCAGCACCAGATAGCACACCAGGAAGCACAGCACGAAGCAGATGATAGACAGGCAGGCATTCAGGATGGTCTGACTGATGTAATCCTGCACCGTGGTCACGTTTGCGCTGCCGCTGAACACCTGATTCACCAGGTTGGACTGCAGCAGGGTGGAGAAGGGCTCCGGCAGATTCACCCGCTGCACCACCTCGGCGATCTTGTCACCGCCCTGGCGCACCAGGTCCTGCACGCTGGTCAGGGCCAGATCCAGGTCACCCAGGCGGCTGGACATATCCGTATAATTGCCCAGCAGGTCCTGCAGCGCGGTATTGCCCTGGAGCAGGGAGACCAGCTGCGGGCTGAGCTTGTAGGCGGCAAACAGGGAGATCAGCCCGCCGCCCGTATTCAATACCGAGGCGATGAAGCCGCGATACAGCCCGAACAGCAGGCTGACCCCGATCACGCCCAGGATCACATAGTCGATCACATTCATGCTTCTTCCTCCCGGACCTTCCTCAAAAGGAGATTTCGCGCCTGTGGGCGCGACCAAAGGGCTTTCCGATCGTCCTTTGGAAACCTTCGGCTGCTTACCGGCCTTCCCCTTTAGGGGAAGGTGCCCGAAGGGCAGATGAGGTCGTTACTTGTTCAGCCCCAGCTCCTCAATGCACTTCTGCTGGGCCGCGGTCAGAACAGGGTCGTGATCCCCACCGATCACGTAATTGGCGTTGATGGCATCGATCTCCGCCTTCCGCAGGGGCGCGGTGCAATAGGTGCAGCGTTCCAGGGAGGCGAAGGGCTCGCTGTCCAGTTCCCCGTAGGTGAAGGGCGACAGGGTCTTGTTGGTGGAGTTGCAGGTCTCCGCGGTATGATAGTATTCACCGCCGTCCGGATTGTAATAGAGCACCGTGCTGTCGTCCGGATAGGGATACACCCTGCCCTGCCAGTCCTCCCAGATGACGATCTTCATCTCATCCTTGCGGTTGCTCCAGATCCACTTCATATTGGTTCCCTTGGGCGTCTTCACCCGCTGCACACGGATGCAGCCGTGGCTGGCGCGGGTGCCCAGCTTGGCCTCGGTGGATTTGTAATTCTTGCCGTATTTGCTTTCGGTGTGGGGCACCTCGTGAAGCAGGTCACCGCTGTTGAATCGGATGGCCATATCACAGTACAGATTGTCGCTCTTGAACTGGCCCACCGCGGGATTCTGCAGCAGGAACTCGCCGGAGCGGGTCTCGTTATATGGCTGCTTCTCATTGGCCAGGCCGGTGGAGATCAGCAGGGTATCGTACAGCGCGCCGTCCTTGAAGATGTACAGCCGCTGGGTCAGTTTGTCCACCACCATGCCCATCCCCTGGTAGGGGGTCACGGTCTTCAGGTACTTGGTGGGCACATACCCCTGCACCAGCATGTTCCAGGCCTTCACCTTGCTGTCGTGGAAGGAGGAGGAGTAGCACTCGATCAGCGTCCACTCGTCGCCCTTCTCCAGCACATGCACGCTCTGGGTCAGGTTGGTCACCACGCCCACGCCCTCCGAATCGGAGCTGGGCTCCTTGCGGATGGTGATCTGGGCCTTGTGCTGGTTGCTTTTTGCGTTGCAGTCCAGCACGGTCACCGGCTGCATCAGCATCTCCCAGACCGCCGCCTCATCCGTGATATCCATGGGCAGCGTCCAGTAGTTCATGGTGGTGTCGGTCCCGGCATAAGGGCTGCCATAGCTGGGTGTGAAAATGCTTTGATCGATCGTTTCCTCCGGCAGCACGATGACCTCTTCCGTGTCATCCTCCTCCGTCCAGGGGATCAGCAACACGCCGGCGGCATTGGTTTCGGTGGTTTCCTCCGCCCACACAGCCGACGTCAGCAGGCAAAGCAAAAGGATCAGCAACAAGGGTCTGCGCATAATAACCTCCAGGGATCATCTTCCCGCTCTATCATAGCAGATTGCCGCCCGAAAATCCACAGACAAAGCAAACTTTTACAGCTATGCACGCGCCCGGAAGACGCTCTTTTGTCTCAATACACGGGCGGCTGCTTTTCCATGGGGATCAGGGACTCGTAGGTATAGCCGTTCAGGCGGCGGGTGAATTCTTCCTTTGCCTTTTCGATCAGCTCCGGCTGCAGGAGCAGCTTCTCCGCGCCCAGGGCCAACACCTTCGAGGCCATCAGCATTCCTTTATGCGCGATGCTGCTCTTGCCCTGGGCCACCAGCTGCCAGCTGTGTCCGGGCGTGCCGTAGCTGTAGCAGGCGGTGTTGATCTGCGCCGTGGGCACCACCCAGCTGACGTCGCCCACATCCGTGGAGCCGGGGGTGGTGATGTCCAGGTTGCGGTTCTGCAGGATGATGCGGCAGACAGGGTTCTTCCGCTCGTCCTCCCGGGTCTCAGCCTGATTGACCACCATCTCGGTCAGGTCCTCCTCCAGGATCTGCTGCAGCGGCACCGTATCCTTGAACCGCTGCGCGTAGGCCAGCTCGGCTTCGGTGTAGTCATTGGGGCCCACCTCGTTCAGGCAGTCCATCAGCACATCCTGCAGCACATAGTTGGGCAGCTGATCGTAGAGGCCGTCACCGAACACCACGTCCATGGTGGTTTCGGTCATCAGCGCCGCGCCGCGGGCCAGGTTGATCACCCGGTCATAGAGCTTGCGGCACTTGGGACCTGAGGTGCTGCGGACGAAGTAGTACACCTCCGCCTCGGACTGCACCACATTGGGGGAGACCCCGCCGCTGTTGGTGATGGCGTAGTGCAGGCACTCCCCGGGCTCGATGTGCTCCCGCAGATAGTTGGCACCGATATCCATCAGCTCCACCGCGTCCAGGGCGCTGCGGCCGTGATAGGGTGCCCCGGCCGCGTGGGCCGCCTTGCCATGGAAGCGGAACCAGGCGGCAATGCAGGCCTGGGAGCGTCCGCCCATGATCTGGTTATAGGCACTGGGATGCCAGCTCAGGGCCACATCGCAGTCCGCAAAGAAGCCCGACCGGGCCAGGTACGCCTTGCCGGAGCCCTCCTCCTCGGCGGGACAGCCCACCATGCGCACCGTGCCCACATGGCCGGTCTCCGCCAGCCAGTCCCGCAGCAGCAGGCAGGCCCCGATGGCCCCCACGCCCAGCAGCTGATGGCCGCAGCCATGGCCCCGGGTCGTGCCTTCCCGCTGCTCGTAAGCTGCCCGGTCCGCCACCTGGGACAGACCGTCCAGAGCGTCATATTCGCCCAGCACGCAGATCACCGGCTTGCCATGGCCGCACTCCGCCACATAGGCTGTTTCCATGCCGGCCAGGCCCCGGGTCACCCGGAAGCCCTCCTTCTCCAGGAAGGTAGTCATGGCCGCGGCGGAGCGCTTCTCCCGGAAGGCCAGCTCCGCGTAATCCCAGATCTCATCCGCCAGCGCGTTCAGGGCATCGGCATAGCGGTCCAATCGCTCAAGGTTCATTATCCATTGCTCCTAACGTATTGTTGTTATGCTTCCGCCCAGGGCATGATCTCCGCCCGCACCGGGGTCAGGGGCTGCGCCAGGGCCTCATCCATCTTCAGGCTCAGCCAGGTATCCTGCATGGCTTCCTTCAGGGAGTAGCAGGCTGTGCCGTTCGTCAGGTGCTCATGCATGGCCCGCATGCAGGAGGCCACCGCCAGCTCGTCATCGTTCAGGCGGGCCGTGGGGAAGGGCGAACGGTACAGATAGCGGTCGCCCAGCATCACGCCATAATGGGCCCAGTCCTGATTGTTCCACACGCCCTGATCGATCCGCCGCAGCGTCTGGGTCACGGGGATATTCTCCTCCGTCAGGTAACGCACGGTCAGGTCATCGATCTCGCCCCGGGTGCCCTGCACATTCAGCTGACGGGTGCGGATGGAGGAATGGTACTGGGTGCCGTCAAAGTCAAAGAAGGCCACCGTGCCGTTATCGAACTCGAAGGTCAGCCGGTCCCGGACACCGGTCACCGTTTCACCGGTGTAGCAGAAGCCCTCCCGGCCGCCGGTCTTCGTCACCTCAAAGGGATACTTCTTGCCGTAGATCGTGCAGCCGCAGAAGTCTGCCCCCAGCCAGTGGCGGATGACATTGGCCGCATGATAGCCGTGTAGCGCGGAGAGGCTGATGTTCTCCACCCGACCCAGCATACCCTCCCGGATCACCCGGTCCCAGGAGGCATACAACGGCTGCCACATATACTGCTCAGCCACCTGGATATCTCCATCCAGCGCCCGCACCTGCTGCCAGAAGGGCACCAGCTTCTCCTGCTTGTACACCGGCGGCGTTTCGCACAGCACCGGTACGCCCCGGCGGCACAGCTCCAGCAGGTAATCCTCCGCGAACTCCCGCCGCACAGACACGATGACAAACTCCGGCGCGTCCTTCAACAGATCATCCAGGCTGTTCACCACCCGCACCCCGTGCTGCGCGCCAAAGGCCTTTCCTTTTTCCGGGTCGCGCACCATCACCGCGGTCAGACAGAATTCCTCCGGCAGATACTTCGCGGCGCGCATAAAGAACTGTCCGCGCCACCCGGAGCCGATCAAAGCAAAACGGATCATCAGCTTTTCATTCCTTTCAAAGCCCTCTCACCCGCTTCGCGGGAGCTCCCCCAAAAAGGGGGAGCCTTTTGGTTCAGGGCATACCGATTATCTCTTCAGGCTCCCTCTTCGAGGGAGCTGTCGCGAAGCGACTGAGGGAGTTCCCCAGGCTCCCCCTTTGGGGGAGCTGTCGCCGCAGCGACTGAGAGGGCATCTCCACTCCCCGCCGCCAGTCCCAGCACGGCCCAGAACATGGGGGTTACGATCACTATACTGAAGGTGAACATACCCTGCACCAGGTAGCACAGCGCCGCCGCAAGATAAGGGAGGCCGGTGCGCTTCTTCAGGCACCGGTACGCGATGGCGGCGATCCCGGCGATATACAGCAGCATGGCCGGCAGACCGTTCTGCACCAGGATGGCCAGCAGCAGGTTGTGTGGATTGTCAAAGGTCTGGTTCAGCGTGGCCCCCTCCGCTGCCAAATGCCGCTGCATCACGGTCAGGAAGGTATCCGGCCCCGTGCCGAACAGCAGATTATCCCGTGCGATGTGCAGCGTATGCCGCCACACGCCCAGGCGCTCGGAGCCCATGCTGTCCGAGCCCCGTCCGCAGAGCACCTCGTGGATCTGCCCCAGGATGCCCGCGTTGGCCGGGATCGGGGCCAGCCACAGCACCAGCACCGCGGCCAGACCCAGCCCACCCAGGGTAAGCAGCACCGGCTTCAGCGGAACGCGCCGCCCCGGATGCTTCCGCAGCCCCCACGCCGCCGCCAGCAGCAGCAGGATCACCGGCACCAGCAGCAGCTTCTTCGAGGTCACCTGCCAGGGGAAGATCAGCTGCTCCGTGCCCGTCAGGGAGGGCAGCTCCGGCGCGTCTGTTCTGGGAACACAGTTCCAGGGTTCATTCAGGCCGTCCAGCCAGGGCAGGCCCGTCACGGAACGCAGCAGCACGCACAGCGCCACTCCCGCCAGGATCACGCAGCCCCGGCTGCGGGTCTCCGGGCGGGAAAGCATCAGCAGCAGAAGCAGCATCAGGCCGAAGCCCAGGGCCAGCTCCCCTGCCGTCACCTCCATCATCAGCACCAGCAGCACACCCACCAGGCCGAAGGGCAGCAGCGCCCAGCCCACCTTGCCGCCCCGCACCGCCGTAATGCCCAGCAGCAGCGGCGTCACCAGCGCCAGATAGCCGGCGCACATATCGATATTGCCGATGGTCCCCTGGAATTCATAGTTGGTCAGGATGCTCCGGGTGCCCGGGTACAGGTCCAGCGGATCGCCGCCCAGGTACTGCAGCGCCACAATGACCGCAAAGCCCGTCAGCCCCAGGGCCGCGCCAAGACCTGCCATGCCTTCATGCACCGAAAGCAGCGAGCACACCAGGAAAATGCACAGATAACACAGCTGGGTGCTCATGCCCTCATAGCGGTTGCCGCCTTCCCATACGGCCAGACCACCGCTGTTGCCGGCGATCTCCCGTGCCGAGCCGAAGCACATCGAAAGAGCCATCCAGCCAAAGCAGGCCACCAGCAGCAGCCGTCCGGGAGAGAGCAGTCCTTTGGCTTTGGCCGCGCCGCAGAGCAGCAGGGGCAGGGAGCACAGCGCCGTCACGCCGCCCAGCAGCCAGGCCGTATCCCGCTTGGTCTGGGTAAAGCCGCTGTAGCTGTAGCGCAGGGTCCAGTCCAGCAGGCCCGGACCGTCCCAGCGCAGCAGAAGCAGCGGAAAAGCCCCCAGCCAAAGGATGGCCAGGGCTGCGCCGAGGGCCCATAATGTCCGCTTTCTGAGAGCCGTTCCGTTCAATGCGCTCGCCTCCGTTGCTTCCAATCATATCACACCCCCGGCCAAAACGCAACGGCGGATTCCCTCTTGTGATTATCCTGGTTTTGCGGTATACTGTTAGGTGGAGTCAAAGACCCTCAGCAAAGGAGGCGGCTTGATCAACCATGGATGAACAGAACGAGCTGCAGGAAACAGCCGGACAAACGCGGAAGGTGGAAACCATCCCGGCCCCGGCTGACCCGATCATGCGCCGTCCGCGCAGGACAGCAAGATATCAGACCGAAACCGAAGAAACACCCTTTGAAACGGAAGCCATCCCTGTCCAGCAGGGCACCCGCACCGTGGCCGGTGTACAGATCCCCAATCGGGAGGAGGGCCGGAACGTGCCTCGTCCCCCGGTGCTGGACCAGAACCGTGCCTCCGGGGTGTCCATGCGCCGCCCGGTGAATGCGCCCGGCTATATGCAGCGCACCCCGCTGGGGCGGGCCGGTCAGGCTCAGGAGGCAATGGAAGCGGAGGAAAGGCGCAGCGCCGCCTACCGCCGTCCGGAGGTCGCCGGGGACGCTTATGCCCGGTATCGCAGGCCCGATCCCACCGCCGCGGAGCAGGAGCGCACCGTGTCCCGGCGCATGCTTCCGCCGCCCGTGCCGCCCGTTGACGAGGACGACGAGGAGGAGCTTCCCGAAGAGGAGGACGGAGAAGAGCGTGCCCCCCGCAGGATCTGGCTGATCCTGGTGGCGGTGGTGCTGGCCCTGGCCGTGCTGGTGCTGGGGCTGCTGCTGATCCCCGATGACGATACCGGCCTGCTGGGCAATGTGAAGCACAGCGTACAGTCCCTGCTGCCCGGCAGCGAAAAGGCCGCAGCCGCTCAGCCCACCGTGATGGATTTTTCCGGCACCCCTACCGGTGACCGGGCACCCACCAGCGTCATCTTCACCATGACCACCGACAGCCTCACCAAGGACGTGCGCCTGGTGGACGCGGAGGGCACCGAGCTGGATGCCCTGGCTGAGCTGCGGGCCAGCTCCGACGAGCTGAACGTGTGGCTGCTGACCCTGGATCTCTACGATGCTTTTGAAGGCTCCGTGTATGCCCAGCTCTCCGACGGCACCACCTGGTACCCCACCGACAGCAGCATCTCCCTACAGATCGCCGCGCCGCAGGCCCAGACGGTCCCCGTGGAGACGGAGGAGGAAGAGCCCGACGAGGAGCTGGAATGGCTCCCGGAGGGCGAGATCGAGGAGATCACCGAGGAGGAGATCCTCGATGATGTGGACGAGACCTGGGGCGACCTGGGGGATGAATGGCTGGAGGAGCTGGAGGAGGAGCCGGAGCCCGAAACCGAGGAAGAGCCCGAGCCCACCGAAGCCCCGACGCCCGAGCCCACCTCCAAGCCGGAGCCCACAGTTGAGCCCACCCAGGAGGCCGCGGACGAGGAGCCTGCCGCCACTGAAGCTCCGCGCCTGGTGGCCGCAGCCTGCGACAGCGCGCAGCCCAGCCTGATCTCCGAAACCAAGATCTACAACAACACCGGCAAGATCATCACCGAATACAACCGGGAGATCGATCTGACCATCAATATGCCTGCCGGGGATGATTACACCATCCGTCCCTTCGGCGTGCTGACCTTCCGCGGCAACGCCTTCCGCCAGAACGCCGCCAACGGTACCGTGGACGGCACGCTCTCCGGCATGACGATCAAGTGGAAGCATGCCATGAGCTACCTGCTCTCCTCGGACAAGAAGACCACCTACTCCGGCATGCAGACCCAGTCCCAGCCGGTCATCGTAAAGTGGAGCACCGAGGTGCGCCAGCTCTCCAACATCGTGGCGGAGAAGAAGGACACCAAGGGCCTGACCGAGGTCATCGCCGCCGCGGATGACGGCAACATCTACTTCTTGGATCTGGCGGACGGCGAGGAGACCCGCAGCGTCATCAAGGTGGGCTACCCCCTGCGCGGCACGCCCAGCATCCATCCCTACAGCTATCCGCTGATGACCGTGGGCCAGTACGCCCGGAAGGTCTCCTCCGGCACCGGCAAGATCGGTATGCGGTACTTCAACCTGCTGGACCAGTCCCAGCTTTCCCTGCTGGATGGCCTGGACGGCTCCCTGGACCGGCCGCTGAACGAGATCGGCTCCTTCAACACCTCCGCGCTGATGGATCCCACCTCGGATTCCCTGGTGACCATCGGCACCAACGGCATGCTGTATGCCGCCGACCTGAACACCGTGTTCGACTACAACAAGGGATCCATCTCCGTCAAGCCGGACTATATCACCATGACCTCCAAGTCCAAGGGACAGAAGGCCTCCACCGTGGCGGTGGAATCCTCTCCGGCCATGTATGAGAGCTACATCTTCTATGCCGACAAGTCCGGCCTGCTGCGGTGTGTGGATACCTCCACCATGCAGACGGTGTGGGCGGTGGAGACCGGCGACGCCGTGGAAGCGGCCATCTCCCTGGATCTGGATGATGAGGGCAACCTGTGGCTGTATACCGCCAATGAGCTGACCAACGGCACCAAGGGCGACAGCGAGATCCGCTGCTACAACGCCATGACCGGCGAACAGCGCTGGGAGCTGGACGTGAACGTCTCCAAGAACAAGAAGAAGACCTCCTGGACGCCCGGCGTGAAGGCCTCCCCCATCGTCGGTCAGAACAGCCTGAGCGATCTGGTGGTCTTCACGGTCTCCTGCGTTACCGCCAACGGCGCGGGCACCCTGGGCGAAAGCCAGGCCATGGACAGCTGCGTGGTAGCGCTGAACAAAACCACCGGCAAGGTGGCCTGGAGTACGAACCTGGGCGGCTACACCGAATCCTCCCCCGTGGCTGTGTACAATGAAGCCGGCGACGCCTGGATCATCCAGTGCCGCCAGGATGGCACGGTGCTGCTGCTGGAGGGGCTCACCGGCAAGACGGTCAGCACCCTGGAGGTGGAGGGCAGCATCAACGCCTCTCCCGCGGTGTACGGCTCCACGCTGGTCCTCGGCACCACCGGCAAGGGCAAGTCCTACATTTACGGCATCGAACTGAACTAAGAATTTCGCTCGCTGCGGCGAGCGTCCAAAGGGCTTTCCGGTCGCCCTTTGGAAACCTTCGGAAGCAAGTATTTTGAAATGAATAACCAGAAAGGAAGTTTTCACAATGATTCTGGATTACGCAAAAATCGAAGAGCAGGATATGGTCCACTTCAAGGGCGGCGAGGGCGCCGCGCATATGCGCCCCTACTTTGACGGCATGAACCGCATCATGCGCGGCCGTCTGGGCCAGGGCGATACCATCGGCATGCATACCCACGAAACCAACAGCGAGATCGTCTACGTCATTCAGGGCACCGCAAAGATCATCATGGACGGCGTGGAGGAGATCGTCACCGCCGGCAACGCCCACTACTGCCCCAAGGGCCACACCCACTGCATGGCCAACGGCGGCGAGGAGGATCTGATCATCTTCGCGGTGGTACCGGAACAGTAACCCAACCCAAAGGCTCCCCTGAAAGGGGAGCTGTCAACGAAGCTGACTGAGAGGTTTCGCGCCTGCGGGCGCGACCAAAGGGCTTTCCGATCGCCCTTTGGAAACCTTCGGACATGCGTTCTTTTGTTTGGTATTGGAATTTGCATCACCATGCGGAGCATACAAAAAAGGCTCCCCCTTTGGGGGAGCTGTCAGCGAAGCTGACTGAGAGGGCTTTACTTCTTCTTCTGGGGCAGCAGCTGCTTCCAGGAAGCCAGGGTGTAGTTGACCAGCGCGCCGACCGCCAAACCTACAGAGATCCACAGCAGGGTGATGTCCAGCGGATACCAGCCCAGGCGCAGGAAGTCATCATGGAGGAAGCCGCAGATCAGCGCGGCGATAAAGAAGCAGGTGGCCAGCTTGCCGGAGATGTTGGAATAGACCACGGTGCCCTTCTTCAGCAGCACGGTGCCGCCGACGATCAGCGCCAGCTCCTTGACCACCACCAGGATCACGGCCTCCCAGGGGAAGATACCCCGGATGCTCATGCAGAACAGGGCGGAGCACACCATCAGCTTGTCGGCCAGCGGATCCATCAGCTTGCCGAAGGAAGTGACCAGGTGGCATTTGCGGGCGATCAGGCCGTCCAGGCAGTCCGTGATGCTGGCGATGCAGAAGATCACCAGCGCCGCATGGACGTGACCATCCATATAAACGGATACGAAAACAGGCACCAGGACCAGGCGGAGCATGGTGAGCACATTCGGCACGTTCCACATGTCCTTGAGCAGATTACGAAGCTGTTCCTTCACGGAGGGCATCCTTTCCAAATCAGATTCAATGTGCATTATACCACAGGATGCCCCGAATGGGTAGACTTGATTTTCATTTAAGAAAAAGAGGAATCATCATGAGATTCGACGGACGGACTCCGGACCAGCAGCGTCCGGTCAGCATTCAGACGGACTTTGTACGCACGGCCGACGGCAGCTGCCTCATCGCCACCGGCAACACCCGGGTCATCTGCACCGCCTCCGTGGAGGAGGGCGTGCCTCCCTTCCTGCGTGGCCGGGGCCAGGGCTGGATCACGGCGGAATACGCCATGCTTCCCGCCTCCACCGGCAAGCGCAAGCAGCGGGACGGCATCAAGAAGGACGGCCGCAGCGTGGAGATCCAGCGGCTCATCGGCCGCAGCCTGCGTCAGGCAGTGGATCTGACCCGGCTGGGTGAGTATACCATCACCCTGGACTGCGATGTGCTGGAGGCCGACGGCGGCACCCGTACCGCGTCCATCACCGGTGCCATGGTGGCCCTGACCTGCGCCATCGACAAGCTGGTGCGGGAGGGCAAGCTGATGATGTCTCCCATCATCCATCAGGTGGCGGCCATCTCCGCCGGTCTGGTGGAGGACGTGCCCTGCCTGGACCTGTGCTACCAGGAGGACAGTCACGCCCAGGTGGACATGAACCTGGTGATGAATGAGTCCGGCGCCTTCATCGAGCTGCAGGGCACCGGCGAGGGCCGCGCCTTCACCCCGGAGGAGCTGTCCCAGCTGATGGCCTACGGAAAGAAGGGCATTGAAGAGCTGATGCAGCAACAGCGGGAAGCCCTGGGCGAACGGGCCCGGCACATCTGCCCCAAGCCCCCGCTGGTGGTGGCCTCCGGCAACGCCCACAAGCTGAAGGAGCTGCAGCACATCTTCGGCGACTACTACACCGTGGTGAGCATGAAAGCCGCCGGCTTCGAGGGGGATATCGACGAGAACGCCGATACCTTCGCCGGCAACGCGGCCATCAAGGCGGAGGCCGTCTGCCGGGCACTGAATTTACCCGCCCTGGCGGATGACAGCGGTCTGGCCGTGGATGCCCTGAACGGCGCCCCCGGCGTATACAGCGCCCGCTATGCCGGGGAGCATGGCAACGATGTGGCCAACAACCAGCTGCTGAAGAAGAACATGGCGGACATCATCGACCGCTCCGCCGCCTTCTGCTGCGCCATTGCCTGGGCCCGTCCCGGCATGGAAACGCTGGTGGCGGAGGGCCGCTGCCCCGGTACCATCCTTTACGAGGAGCGCGGCAACGGCGGCTTCGGCTACGATCCCCTGTTCCTGTATGAGCCCTTGGGCAAGACCTTTGCGGAGCTGACCGAGGAAGAGAAGAATGCCGTCAGCCATCGCGCCCGGGCCAGCGAAGGCATGCTGCGCCTGATGAAGGAGCACGCATGAAGCGCCTGCTGGTGATGAGCGATACCCATGGCGAGGGGGACGGCCTGCGGTACCTGCTGGAGGCTGCCTGGCGGCAGATCGGCAAAAAGCCCATCGACTGCTACGTGCACTGCGGCGACGGCATCGGCGACCTGGAGGGCTGTATCGACCTGATCCGGGCACGGGATCCCGGAGCGGAGCTGTGCATGGTGCGGGGCAACTGCGATTTCAGCGCGGACGCCCCGGACTTTGCGGTGCTGACCATGGGCGGTGCCCGGATCTTTGTGACCCACGGGCACCGGTATCATGTCAAGGGTGGGCTGATGAACCTGGACTATGCCGCCGAGGAGCGGGGCTGCAGCATCGCGCTGTACGGCCACACCCATATTGCCGATATGGAAAACGGCCGGGTGCTGATGATCAATCCCGGCTGTACGGCCGACCGCCGGATGGCCCTGCTGGAGCTGGAGGACGGCAAGCCCCATGTGAACCTGATGCGGCTGATGGTGTAACGGGAGGAGACGACCCATGAAAGGACTTTTGCGCGCGGCGGCGGCGGTGCCGCATCTGTATCTGGGCAATGTGGCAAAAAACACGGAAGCCCATCTCTCCTGCCTGCGGGACGCGGCGGCACAGCACTGCGGGCTGGTGGTCTTTCCGGAGCTTTCCCTGACCGGCTATACCTGCGGCGATCTGTTCTTCCAGCGGCCCCTGCTGGACGCCGCGGAGCGGGCGCTGACGGAGCTGGCGGACGGCTGTCCTGAGGGCGTCACCGCGGTGGTGGGCGCTCCCCTCTCCTGCCGCGGACGGCTGTACAACTGCGCGGTCATGCTGACCCACGGTCAGGTGCTTGGCGCGGTGGCCAAGACCTTCCTGCCCAATAACGGCGAATTCTACGAGAAGCGCTGGTTCCATTCCGCCGCCGATCTGAACGATGACGATGCCTGCACTGTGCTGAACGGCACCCTTCCCCTTCGCTCCGTGCCCACCGTGTTTGAAAGCACGGACGGCGTACGCTTCGGTGTGGAGATCTGCGAGGATCTGTGGGCGCCCCTGTCTCCCGGCACCATGCTGGCCCTGGCCGGCGCGGAGGTCATCGTCAACCTTTCCGCCAGCAACGAGCTGATCGCCAAGCGGGAATACCGGCGGGAGCTGGTGGGCCAGCAGAGCGCCCGTACCCTGTGCGGCTATGTGTACGTCTCCGCCGGCAGCGGGGAATCCAGCTCGGATCTGGTGTTCTCCGGTCACAGCCTCATCGCCTGCTGCGGCTCCCTGCTGCGGGAGAGCGACGGCTATCTCACCGATGATTACCTGATGACCGCGGATATCGACCTGGAGCGCATCCGGGCCGACCGCATGAAGCAGCAGAGCTTCGGGGACAGCGCCGCCGTGTACGGCCTGCCCGCCGTGATCTGTGCCGTGCCGGTGCCCCTGACGCTGCCGGAGGATGTTCCCACCACGCTGCGGGTCAGCAAGCACCCCTTCATCCCCGCGGATAAGGAAAGCCGCGATCTGCGCTGCGGCCAGATCTTCGATATGCAGGCCACGGCCCTGGCCCGGCGTCTGGCCATCACCGGCGGCAAGCTGGTGGTGGGCATCTCCGGCGGCCTGGATTCCACCCTGGCCCTGCTGGCGGCCTGCCGCGCCATGGACCTGCTGGGGCTGCCCCGCACCAACATCCTGGGTATCACCATGCCCTGCTTCGGCACCACAGACCGCACCTACCGCAACGCCCTCACCCTGATGGAGACCCTGGGCGTGGAGCAGCGTTAGATCCGCATCCACGACGCGGTGCGGCAGCACTTCCGGGATATCGGCCATGACGAAAGCGACCACAGCGTGACCTATGAGAACTGCCAGGCCCGGGAGCGCACCCAGGTACTGATGGACGTGGCCAACAAGCTGGGCGGCATCGTGCTGGGCACCGGCGACCTGAGTGAGATCGCTCTGGGCTGGTGCACCTACAACGCCGACCACATGAGCATGTACGGCGTGAACAGCGGCGTACCCAAGACGCTGGTGCGCTGGGTCATCGAGACCGCCAGCCGCCAGGAGACCTTCGCCGCCAGCCGGGAATGCCTGCAGTCTATCCTGGATACCCCCATCAGCCCCGAGCTGCTGCCCCCGGACGAAAAGGGCAATATCGTGCAGCAGACGGAGGACGTGGTGGGGCCCTATGCCCTGCACGACTTCTTCCTGTACTATGTGGTCCGCTTCGGCTTTGCCCCGGCGAAGATCTATGAGCTGTGCTGCACGGCCTTCGCGGAGGCCTTCGATCCGGCCACCATTCTGAAATGGCTCAAAAACTTCTACCGCCGCTTCTGGAACCAGCAATTCAAGCGCAACTGCATGCCCGACGGCGTGAAGCTGGGCTCCATCGCCCTGAGCCCCCGCGGTGACTGGCGTATGCCCTCCGATGCCCAAAGTGCCGCCTGGCTGAAGGAGTGCGAGGCGCTGAGTGTTCGTTGAATGAAATTTTCATGAAAGCGGTTTCAATCCTCCTGAATTGTGCTACAATATATCTGTTTATTTCTTAACCTTTCCCCGAGGAGGCAAATGACTCTATGGCTGACAGCTATATGCTGGATAGTGAAAAATCAAGTCCCCTGTACCGCCAGCTGCTGGTGACCCTGCGGGCGGAAATTATGAATGGCACCTACCCCGTGCACAGCAAGATCCCCTCAGAGCAGGAGCTGTGCGATTCCTATCACGTAAGCCGGGTGACCGTGCGCAAGGCATTGGCCGGGCTGGTGGAGGAGGGCATGCTGGAGCGCTACCAGGGCAAGGGCACCTTTGTGTGCATGCCCCGCCTGCACAAGGACCTGCGCGCCGTCAACAGCTTCTCCGATATCTGCCGCGCCATGGGCGTGCAGGCCGGTACCCGATTGGTCAGCGCGGGCATGCTCCCCGCGGAGGGACAGGACGCCCACGCCCTGCTCTGCCCCGCCGGCAGCCAGGTGGTGGAGATCATCCGCCTGCGCACTGCCGACGAGGAGCCGGTCATGCTGGAGATCAACCATTTCCCGGCACAATATGAGTGGCTGCTGCAGGAGGACATGAGCCTCTCCCTGTATGAGCTGCTGCGGATGCACCGGGTGGACACCGGCAAGGCCAGCCACGAGATCAGCCTGTGCTATGCCGACAGCCGGGATGCCGAGCTGCTGGCCGTGGAGCCCGGTACCGCGCTGCTGTGCCTGAAGGAGGTCATCTATGACCATGAGGGCCAGCCCCTCCACACCTCTCTGCAGCACATCCGCGGCGACCGCTTCACCTTTCAAATCTGATCATCTGTGAAAGAAGGGTTATTCTGAGTACTTCCAAATATGCCGTCTTTGTGGACCTGGAAAACTGCGGTGCCAAAGCGGCGACCCTGAACAGCATCCTGGAAAAAGTCAAGATGCGCGGCGACATCCTTTTGGGCCGCGTGTATGGCTATACCGACCGTTTCAGCGATCTGAAGGAGATCCTGCTGAGCAACACCTTCACGGTGGTGCCCTCCATCCGCTATGGCATCGCCCAGAAGAACAATGCCGACATCCAGCTGGTGGTGGATGCCCTGGAGGTGGCGTACACCAACGGGCTCATCGACTCCTTCTGCATCGTATCCGGCGACAGCGACTATACCCCCCTGGTGGGCCGTCTGAAGGCCATGGGCAAGTTCGTGCTGGGCATCAGCCGCAGCGAGGCCGCCAGCACCATCTTCATCAACGCCTGCAATGAGTTCCAGTTCCTGGAGAGCATGGGCGGCACCTCCCCCAGCCGCAAGAAGAAGGCCAAGGGCGAGAACAGCGGCGACGACGCCATGGACCTGTCCGAGCTGAACAAGCTGCTGGTGGCCGCCCTGGAGGAGCAGACCGACAAGGAGGAGATGTATGCCTCCGAGCTGAAGGGCGTGCTGATGCGCCTGCGACCCGACTTCAATGAGAAGACCTACGGCTGCGCCACCTTCTACAAGCTGCTCACCAAGCTCTCCGCCAAGTACGGCGATCTGCACGTGACCAACGACAACTTCAACGTGATGGTCAGCGCCTCCGGTAAGAGCGACGCCCCCGGCGACGCCGTGCCCCAGCTGACCCGCGACAACTGGGAGGAGGCCTTCTCTGCCCAGCTGAAGGCCTACAAGGACGGCGGCTTCGACCGGGTCAATCCCTCCATCCTGAAGGCGGATATCCTGACCAACTACCCCGACTTCAACGAGCGGGCCATCGGCTTCAAGCGCTTCTCCGATGTGATGAAGCAGTTGGAGAAGGACGGCCTGCTGGTGGTGGAGATGGACGAGCAGAAGACCATGCTGATCAAGCTCCTGTAAAGCAGACCGGTCCTGCCTGTAAGCCGGAAATCAAAAACGCACTGTTTCTCCGCAATCGGAAGAAACAGTGCGTTTTGCTTTACGCCCGGATATGATACGCCTTCAGCGCGTTTTCCGTGGTGTACCGGGCAACCTCCTCCGGATCCTCCCCGCGGAGCGTCGCCAGCTTTTCGCACACGTAGCGCACATTGGTGGGCTCGTTGCGGCGGCCGCGCACGGGCTCCGGGGCCAGATAGGGGCTGTCGGTCTCGATCAGCAGCCGGTCCCGGGGAATGTTGACGGCCGCCTCCTGCAGCTTGGGTGCCTTTTTGAAGGTGACCGGCCCGGCGAAGCTGATATGGTAGCCCAGCTTCAGGTACTCTTTGGCGATCTCCCAGCTGCCGGAGAAGCAGTGGATGATCCCCCCGCTCAGATGGTTTTTATGCCGCTTCATGATGTCCAGCATGTCCTGATGGGCATCCCGGATATGGTAGGCCACCGGCACCTGCAGCTCCCAGGCCAGCTCCATCTGCTCCTCGCAGACCCGCTGCTGCACCTCCCGGGGCGAAAGATCGTAGAAGTAGTCCAGGCCGATCTCTCCGATGGCCTGCACCTTCTCCTCCTTCAGCATGGCGGCGATCAGGTCCAGATCTCCGGGCTGCATGTGGGAGGCCTCATGGGGGTGGTAGCCCACCGCGGCGTACGCGCCCTCATGGCTCTGGGCAAAGTCGATGGCCCGGCGGCTGGTGGGGAGGTCCGTGCCGATCACCGCGTAGCGGATCACACCGGCCTCCCGCATCCTTGCCAGCACCTCATCCCGGTCCTCATCGAACTTCTCTTCATCCACATGGCAATGGGAATCGAACAGCTCCATGGGCATCACCCAAGGATGGCGCCGTCCGCCACGCCCTCGCCCACGCTTACCAGGCGCAGGTTGTCCTCGTCATCCACCGCGGAGAGGATCATGCCCTGGCTCTCGATGCCGGCGATCTTCCGGGGTGCCAGGTTGGTGATGGCCACGATCTGGCGGCCCACCAGTTCCTCCGGGTTGGGATAGTACTTGGCAATGCCGCTGAGAATGGTGCGCTCGCCGTCCTTGCCAAAGGACAGACGGAACTGCAGCAGCTTGCTGCTCTTGGGCACCTTCTCGCAGGTCAGCACGCGAGCCACCTGCATCTTGCACTTGGCAAAGTCCTCAATGCCGACGGTCTCCGGGAACTCCGGCAGCTCATGCTTCTTTTCGGCCTTCTTTTCGGGCTTGGGCTCGGGCTTCTTTTCGGGCGCGGGCTCGGCAGGCTTATCCCGGTCGATCTCCTTCTGGATATCCAGACGGGGGAACAGCGCCTCCCCCTTGTGCACGGTCAGGCCGGCAGGCAGCACGGCGAAGGGCTGATTGATGGAATCCCAGGTCTGCAGCGCCTCATCGGTCACACCCAGCTGCTCATAGATGCGGCCGGGGGTACGGGGCATCACGAAGCTGATCATCACGGCCACGCGGCGCACGCACTCGGCCAGGGTGTACATCACGGTATTCAGGCGGGGCTTGCTCTCCTCGCTCTTGCCCAGCACCCAGGGTTGGGTCTGGTCGATGTACTTGTTGCAGGCATCGATCAGCCGCCAGATCTCGGTCAGAGCGTTGGCGAACTGGAAGGCGTTCACATGCTTCTCCACCACGGCGGGCGTCGCCTCGGCCAGATCCCACACGGGCCGGTCCAGCGCCTCATCCACCTGATCGATGGCAGGGATCACACCGCCGTAATACTTCTCGATCATGGCCACGGTACGGCTGACCAGGTTGCCCAGGTCATTGGCCAGGTCGGAGTTGATACGGGTCAGCAGGGCCTTCAGGGTGAATTCACCGTCGGAGCCGAAGGGCATCTCGCGCATCAGGAAGTAGCGCACCGCGTCGGAGGAGTAGCGCTGGCACAGCACCACGGGGTCCACCACGTTGCCCACGGACTTGCCCATCTTCTTGCCGTCGATGACCAGCCAGCCGTGGCCGAACACCTGCTTGGGCAGGGGCAGTCCCAGGGCATGCAGCATGATAGGCCAGATGATGGTATGGAAGCGGACGATCTCCTTGCCCACCAGATGCACGTCGGCAGGCCAGTACTTGCGGTACAGCTCGTCATGGTCCGTGCCGTAGCCCAGGGCGGAGATATAGTTGGTCAGGGCATCCAGCCACACATACACGGTGTGCTTCTCATCAAAGGTGACGGGAATACCCCACTTGATGGTGGTACGGCTGACGCACAGATCCTGCAGGCCGGGCCGTAGGAAATTGTTCAGCATCTCATTGGTGCGGCTCTGGGGCTGGATGAAGTCGGGATGGTCCTCGATGTATTGGATCAGCCAGTCCTGGTACTTGTTCAGCTTGAAGAAGTAGCTCTCCTCGCGGGTACGCTCCACGGGGCGTCCGCAGTCCGGGCATTTGCCGTCCTTCAGCTGCAGCTCAGTCCAGAAGGATTCGCAGGGCGTGCAATACCAGCCTTCATACTCGCTCTTGTAGATGTCTCCCTGGTCGTACAGCTGCTTGAAGATGCGCTGCACGCACTCCACATGGCGCTGGTCGGTGGTGCGGATGAAATCATCATACCGGATGTCCATCAACTTCCACAGATCCTTGATACCGGCCACGATGTTGTCCACATACTCCTGAGGCGTCACGCCCTTGGCCTTTGCCTTGCGCTCGATCTTCTGGCCATGCTCATCGGTGCCGGTCAGGAAGTAGGTATCATAGCCGGTCAGCTTCTTGAAGCGGGCCATGGAATCCGCCGCCGTGGAGCAGTACGCGTGGCCGATGTGCAGATTATCGCTGGGGTAGTAGATCGGCGTCGTAATGTAGAAGGTTCCCTTTTTGATGTTCTCACCCATGGTTCTCATACCTCCGTTATTCAGTGACCAAGCCTTCCCCTTCAGGGGAAGGTGGCGCGAAGCGCCAGATGAGGTGGGCACAAAAAAACGCCCCACCTTGCCGAGGGGCGGAAGATTCCGCGTTGCCACCCTGATTTATCACTCATCCTGCGTATAACGGCGCGGCCCGTCACCGGCTCACCCTGTTCACCGGTGAAGCTCCGGAGCCATGTTCCCATCCGCGCACAGGCCACTTCGCAGCAACCGTGGCTCTCTTCGCTGTCGCCAGGACGGTACTCTCTCCTTCTCTGCTTCTGTATGCATTATAGAAGAAGGAACCTGTTTTGTCAAGCAGCGTCTTCCGGTCAGATTCCACATCTTTCAGCGGTTTTTCTGAAAAAAAGGGCTTGACATGGAACTGAACTTGTGGTAATATTCAACTGTTCGGTGATTTGGCTCAGTCGGTAGACCCTACTGCGTAGAGTTACCAACCACCAAGCGCCGGAAATCTTCTCCAGAATGTGACTGGATGTAAGATTTGGGAACTTAACCTACCAAATAAGGTGATTTGGCTCAGTCGGTAGAGCACTTCGTTCACATCGAAGGGGTCACAGGTTCGAGTCCTGTAATCACCACCACTTCCCTCTCAGAAATGAGAGGGTTTTCTTTTTTGTTTTTTTCTTGTTTTTTGGAGCCGCGCCGGAGAAAAAGTTCAAAATTTTCCGATTTTCGGTTTGGGTCAGTGGGCTGCAACTGAGCCAACAGAACACCGAATTTTCACCCGGATCTAAAATTTTCTCCCCCGCCCAATCCCGGCAGGAATCCGCCGGCCCGGGGAGAATTCAAATTTTAACATCGATCAGGAGGCATCCCATGAAAACCAGACGACTTGGCAAGACCGGCCTGATGGTCAGCGAGATCGGCTTCGGCGGCGAATGGCTGGAGCGGCACCCGGAACAGGAATCCATCGACCTCATCCACTACGCCGGTGAGCAGGGCATCAACATCCTCGATTGCTGGATGCCGGATCACAAATCCCGCGACATCATCGGCAAGGCGATCTGCGACCGCCGGGACAAGTGGTTCATCCAGGGCCATGTGGGCTCCACGCTGAAGGACGGCCAGTACTACAAGACCCGCGATATGACCTATGTGGTCCCGGCCTTCGAGGATCTCCTCACCCGCCTGCGGACGGACTACATCGACCTGGGCATGATCCACTTTGTGGACAGCGAGGAGGAATGGGACCGGATCCAGACCTCCGACTATTTGCGGTATGTGCTGGACCTGAAGGCGAAGGGCGTCATCCGCCACATCGGCATGAGCAGCCACAATCCGAAAGTCGCCATCAAGGCCGCGAACACGCCCTACATCGAGATGATCCTCTTCAGCGTCAACCCGGCCTTCGACATGGTACCCTCCACCGAGGACATCCTCGACAGGGTGCTGGTGGATCATTATGACGGCGAGATGCGGGGCATCGTGCCGGAGCGCATGGCCTTCTATCAGGCCTGCGAGCAGAACGATGTGGGCATCACCGTAATGAAGGGCTTTGCCGGCGGCCGCCTTTTCGACGCCAGCCGTTCTCCCTTCGGCGTGGCGCTTACGCCTGTGCAGTGCATCCACTACGCCCTGACCCGCCCGGCGGCGGCGTCCATCCTGTGCGGCTATGACACGAAGGCTCAGGTGGATGAGGCCGTTTCCTACGAGACCGCCACGGAGGAGCAGAAGGACTACGCCTCTGTCATCGGCGGCGCTTCCGTGCAGACGCTGGCGAAGAAGTGCATGTACTGCAACCACTGCAAGCCCTGCCCCATGGACATCGACATTGCCATGGTCAACAAATACTACGACCTGGCCGTGATGCAGCCGGAGGTGCCGGCCTCCCTAAAGGCCCACTATCATGAGCTGGCTCACAACGCCGACGACTGCATCGGCTGCGGCGGCTGCGAGACCCGCTGCCCCTTCCAGGTGAACGTGGTGGAGCGGATGGCGAAGGCCAGGGAGCTCTTTGCCTGAATTGTTTTTTCCATATGAAAAGAGCGGAGATAGAGTGGGCTTTGGATGAAGATGGTCTGCTTGTTTTCAGTGGAACTGGTTGCA
>R14__coassemble_196_pt1 | contig 49440 bp, 45 predicted proteins | sample R14__metabat2_high_PE_026 | metagenome-assembled genome bin R14 | reverse complement strand
AACTGCTAGCAATACGCAGAGTCTATCACCGACCAATACACCAACGCCTACCTCAACCGCTACGCCGACCACTACCGCTACGGCAACTCCAACCGCTACGGCAACTCCAACAAATACGCCGAGCCAGACCCCGACGAACACGCCGACGCCGACCCCAACAGCTACGCCGGTGGAAGAACTGAAGCTCAAGCCTTCGGACAGTAACGCTGAGCAGAGCGGCTCGACCTGGCAGTTGACGGTGGAGGACACCGCAACCGTTAACCTGGGCTTGAAGTGGAATGCCGTGACCGGTGCATCTGTTTATGAAGTGCGGGTGTGGCTGACTTCCGACAAGGACGATTTTAACGGGAGTACTTCAGGAACTTCCATTACCGCAAAGGACTTGGTTCCCGGTAATACCTATCATGTACAGGTGCGTGCGCTGGATTCCAACGGCAGTGCATTGAAAACGGAGAGCATTGCGGTTGCTCTGATTGTGGAAGAAGCTACACCTACTTCGACTCCCGGAAGCTCTGAGGAGCCGACACCTACCGCGACTCCGGACAGCTCGGAAGAGCCTGCGCCTTCCGCGACGCCGGACTCCTCCGAAGAACCGTCACATCCGGATTTCCCCAGCGGCGGCGGACGGGGCGGTATGCGTGGCGGAAGTGCCGGTGGCAGCGGCAGCTCGGGGATCACACCCGGCAAGCAGCTGACCGGTGACCATGACTCAGGCACTATGAACATGGACGCCTATACCGGGGTGATTCTGGAAAATGTGAATGAGGATGTCATGGTGCAGCTGGACTTCCAGGGAACCATGCTGGATGCCGCCTTGGCAGATGGCAATGCTTTTACAGCGGAGTACGGAGATGCGGTCCTGACATTGACGCCTGTTTCAACGGATGAGCAGGCTGACTGGCAGATTACCCTGACGGCGCTGAACACGCTTCGTGACAGTGGCTTGGATACGCTGGAATTGACCTCTGGTGAAACAGTCGTCACGATGGCTACGGACCTGCCGTTTTCCGGCAGAGTGTATACCGGACTGCGCGCGGAAGGCTATACCGGTAAGGATTTCGTGTTGCAGATCGGTGCAGAGGGTATCCGTGTCACAGTGGATGGGAAAACGTATGACTATCATGACGGCGTGCTGACGGAGGCTGAAGAATGAAAAAATGGATGTGCCTGATGATGGCGCTTCTTCTGCTGACAGCTTCGGCGAACGCTGAAATCTATACGGGCAGCACAGTTTCCAACGCCACTTCGTGGATCACCGCAGAGGCCGGCGGCACCCTGGAATGGCTGCAGCTGACGGTGGGCCAATGGGTGGAAGCAGACGAAACCGTCGGTACAACCTCCGTGACCAAAGTGTTTGCCACACAGGATGGCACGGTTTCCATGGTGGATGCGGAGGTTGGCGATGAAGTAAGCGGCACGGTGCTGGAGCTGGCTCCGGTCAGCCGGTATACCGTGTACTGCACCACCAGCAAAGCCTATGACGCGGCCGAAAACCAGGTCGTGCACAGCGGCGAATCCCTGTATGTAAAGTGTACCAAAAACGGAACGCACCGCGGGATCGGCCGGGTGACGGCAATCAGCGGCGACACATTCACCCTGGAGATGACAGCCGGTGAGCTGTATGTGGGCGAAACGGTGTATCTTTTCCGGGAGGACACCATGCTGTATGAAAGCCGCGTAGGTATTGGTACGGTGGTATCTCCGGATCCGGAAGACTATGACGTGAACGGTGTACTGTTGAGCATGCGGGTAGAAGCCGGGGATACCGTAGAGCGCGGCCAGCTGCTGATGACCTATGCCTCGGACGCGCAGACCAGTCTGGTGGTCCCGGTCAGTGGTATCGTCACCTCAGTGACCTGTCAGCAGGGGGATACTGTGCAGGCGGGTACCAAGGTGGCGGAAGTGACCGCTCCAGAGGATATCCTGCTGAAGCTGGTTCTCCCGGAGGAAGATGCGGCCGGCTTGCATGTCGGAGACGCTGTGACATATATCCGGGCAACGGATCCTGAGGAAACGACGCGTTACGGACAAATCGCCGCTATTTCCCATATTGCCGGCGAGGATGGCATTGAGGTGCTGATACGCCCGGAGGAAACGGAAAGCCTGATCGGCATGACGGTGGAAGTCACCATAGAGTAAAATCCAAAGCAGCGGAAACCGGAAAGGTGCTCGCTGCTTTTCCTATGCCTGAAATTAAACGTGGGCAATGAAAAACATTGAAGGATGAACGAAATGTGCAGCATACAAAAGAAAAGAACCTCTGAGGCAAAATGCAAAAGGCACTGTTCACGGCTGTTGAAAAATGGTATAATTCATCTGTTATGAGATGAAGGAGGGCTGCCGCCTTGGAAAGCCTGAACCTGGAGACCCTTCTGGAAATGCAGCGCAAACTGCAGGACAAGTACGCCTCAGTGTGGGAGCCCACCAGTGTGGATACGGGCAAGAACAATCTGCTGTGGATGGTGGGGGAGATCGCCGAGGTGGCGGACATCATCAAAAAGAACGGTGATCATCCGGCGGTGGAGGAGCCTGCGCTCCGGGAGCATCTGCTGGAGGAAATGTCGGATGTCCTGATGTATTATTTCAAGGTCATGCTGTGCTACGACATCTCAGCCGGGGAGCTGCAGGAGGCCTATCTCGCCAAATACAAGCGTAACTGGACGCGCTGGGAAGCGCAGCTGAAGGAGGCCTCTCATGAATCTGCTGACGATTGATGACCGCTGTTCCTCTATACCTTGGGACGAGATCGACCAGGTGGTGTTTGATGTGGGCAATGTGCTGCTGACCTTCAGCCCGCAAAGGATCCTGGAGGAATACGCGTCCGATGTTCCCGAGCTGCATTCCGCGCTGATGCAGGCCATCTTTCGCTCCCCTTACTGGCCCATGATGGACCGGGGTGTGGTGGATCTGGAGCAGGCCACCGAACTGATGATCACCGGGCATAAGGACCTGGAGCCCTATATCCGCCCCGTCATGCATAACTGGGTGCAGATGAAGGACGTCATCACCGAGGGGGTGGATGCCCTGCGGCTGTGCAAGGCCAAAGGCAAGAAGGCTTATGTGCTGAGCAACTACGGCACCGCCTTTGATATCGTGGAGCAAAAGTACGATTTCTTCCGGCTGTTCGACGGGCTGGCCGTTTCCTATCGGCTGAAGATGATCAAGCCCGATCCTGCCATTTATCGCTATGTGATCGACACCTGGCACCTGACGCCTGCGCGGACGCTGTTTATTGACGATTCCCCGGCCAATATCGAAACGGCTATCGTCTCCGGCTGGCAGGGCTTCTGCTTCGATCGGCCCGGCAAGCTGAAGCACTTTTTAAACGAATGATCACGGAGGCAATCTATGCGTATCTTCTTTTATTGCATGCGCACCTTTGACGAACTGCCTATTGCGGAACGCATCAGCAAAGAGACCGGCATCGAGATGGGCTGGAGAGCGGAATACCCTAACATGAATAACGCACAGCTGGCCGCAGGCTATGACGTGGTCAGCATCACGCCTACTCCCTGCGGAGAGGAACTGCTGCTGCGCTTCAAGGAACTGGGTGTCCGCTGCATTGCCTGCCATTCCATCGGCTTTGACCACGTGGATCTCCATGCCGCCCAGCGGTTGGGTATCCGCGTCTGCAATGTGACCTATCCCCCGAACGGTGTGGCCAACTATGCCATCATGCTGATGATGATGTGCCTGCGCCGGATGCCCTATATCCAGAAATGCGCCGAGCTGCAGGACTATACGCTCCGGGGCAAGATCGGCCTGGATATCTCCAACTGCACCGTAGGCGTGATCGGCACCGGCAACATCGGCTCCGCGGTCATCCGGCATTTATCCGGCTTTGGCTGCAGGCTGCTGGCCTATGATCTCTATCCCAGGGCCGATCTTCCGGCGGAATACGTTTCCCTGGAGGAGCTGTATGCGCAGAGTGACATCATCACCCTGCATGCTCCCGCCACGGAGGACAACTACCACATGATCTGTGCCGACACCATCCGGCAGATGAAACGCGGCGTCTGCATCATCAACACCGCCCGGGGCAAGCTGATCGACACGGACGCCTTGATCGATGGGCTGCGCTCCGGCCAGGTAGGCTCCTGCGCACTGGACGTGATGGAGGTCGAAAGCGGCCTGTATTACGCCAACCGGCAGTATGATGTGATCGATAACCCCGGCATGGCGCTGCTGCGCTCCTTCCCTAACGTGATCCTCTCCCCCCACACCGCCTTCTATACCGAAGAGAACGTGACGCACATGGTGGCAGGCAACTTCCACAGTGCGGTCTGCCTGCGGGACGGGACGGAGGATCCGCACCGGATCGTATGATCCTTGCGTTTGTGGGCTCCGGCGGCAAGACCGGCACCATTCGGTCATTGGCATAGCATCTGCGGCAGCAGGGGCGCAAGGTGCTGGTCACTACCACGACCCATTATCTGACCGAGCCCGGTGCTGTCACCGGGGATGATCCGGAAGCTATCCGGCAGGCACTGGCGCTGCACGGGCTGGCCTGGACCGGTAAGCCCCATCCGAAGATCGGGCTGGCGCCCCTGTCCGAAGCGACCTACCGCACCGTGTGCGGTTACGCGGACGATGTGCTCATCGAGGCGGACGGCTCCCGGCAGCTGCCGTTGAAGGTACCCGCAGCCCATGAACCGGTCATTCCTGATAACGCAGACCGTATCGTCGTCATTACCGGACTTTCCGCCATTGGACGTCCCGCCAAGGAGGTCTGTCACCGGCTGCCGATGGCGTGCGGGCTGCTCGGCATCGGAGAGGATACGATCATCCGTCCGGAGCATGTGGAACAGGCTGTACAACACGGTTATGCCGATCGGCTGCGGCGGGAGCATCCGCAGGCACAGGTGCTCATTCATCCGTGCCAGCAGGATGATCTGTTGCGTTGCGCAGTTGCTTCCCTGCTGCGCTCGGAGGTACCGGTTGCGTCGGTGGATCTTGCTCCGCTGGCGAATGAACCCAGGCCGGACACGCCCGGCTGCCTGACGATGCGTGCCGGCGGAGACTGGTGCTTCCGACCGGATCCCGCGGCCTGTGGCAAAGTGTATTCCAACGCAGAGGGCGATTGGATTCTGCCGCTGTATTGGGCTCCGGATTATCTGATGAAGAAAGAGGGCTGAACGCATGACGGACACCATCGCGGCCATTGCCACCGCGCCGGGAACGGGCGGCATCAGCATCGTGCGCATCAGCGGTCCGGAGGCGGAGCGGATCCTGCTGTCCATGTTCCGGCCCGCCGGAAAAAAGCCCTTGGCCTCCCATATGTTGACCTATGGCCACTGTCTGAAGGATGGTGAGCCGCTGGATGAGTGCATGGCCGTGCTGATGCGGGCGCCGCGCACCTATACCCGGGAGGATGTGGCCGAGCTGCAGCTGCACGGCGGCAGCTTTACCGCACAGGCCGTGCTTGCGCTTTGTCTGAAGCATGGAGCCAGACTGGCAGCCCCCGGTGAATTCACCCGGCGCGCCTTTCAGAACGGGCGCATTGATCTCAGCCAGGCGGAGGCAGTCATGGAGCTGATCGCCGCCCAAGGCGAGCAGGCGCACCGGGCCGCCATGCGCCAGCTTTCCGGCTACGCAGGCAGCTTCATCCGCAAGGCAGCGGATACCCTGTACAAGCTTCAGGCCGGGGTGGCCGCCTGTATCGATTACCCGGAGGAGATTTCCGAGGAGGAGGCCTGTGCCGATCTGCTGCCGGGTATCCTGCAATTGGCCAAGGAGCTGGATGCCGTCTGCAACGAGCGGGCTGTGCATCTGCTGCACGACGGGCTGACCGTCGCCCTGTGCGGCAGACCCAACGTGGGCAAAAGCAGTCTGCTGAACGCCCTGCTGAATGAAGACCGTGCCATCGTGACCGCCATTCCCGGCACCACCCGGGATATCGTCCGGGGTGATCTGACGCTGGAGGGCAGCATCGTGCACCTGATCGATACCGCCGGTCTGCGGGAAACCGAGGATCCCGTGGAGCAGATCGGTGTCAGTCGTGCCCGCAAGGCATTGGAGGAAAGCGACTGTGTCCTGCTGCTGCTGGATGCCCATGAACCCCTGACCACTGAGGATCGTGAGCTGCTGCTGCATCCGCCGGAGGTACCGCTGCTGGTCATTCTGAACAAGTCCGACCTGCCGCCGGTGGTCACCGAAGCGGAGGTCCGGCAGCTGCTGCCCACTGTGGAGCTTTTCACCCTGAGCGCCGCGCTGCCGGAAACGCTCCTGCCTCTGAAGCAGGCCCTGGCCCGCATGGCCCGGGCGGATGATTTGCTGGTGCTGACCCAGCCCCGGCATCTGGAAGCCGCCCGCCGCGCCGCGGAGCATCTGCGCTGCGCGGCCCGATCCCTGCAGTTGACCGTCGATCTGGCCTCCGTGGATCTGGCCGCAGCTCAGAATGCCTTGGCGGAGATCACCGGTGACAATGTGGAGGAAAAGCTGCTGGACCAGGTATTCAGCCGCTTCTGTGTCGGTAAATAAACGTGACTTTTCCAAATTGAGGAGGGATCTTGCATGGAGACCTGTTTTGAAAACCGCGAGCTTTCCTGGCTGCGCTTCAACGAGCGCGTGCTGGAGGAAGCGGAGGATACCCGCAATCCGCTCTGTGAACGGCTGACTTTCCTGTCCATCTTCCAGAGCAATCTGGACGAGTTCTTCATGGTCCGCATCGGCAGTCTCCATGACCAGCAGCTGCTGGATGACGAGTCCAGGGACAACAAGACCAACATGACCGCCGGAGAACAGATCGAAGCGGCCCTGACCCGCATCCGGGAACTGTGCCACCGCCGGGACCGCTGCTATGCCATGCTTACCGAGCCGCTGAAGGAGCAGGGCATCTCCCTGGTCAATTTCCACGGGCTCTCCGCGGAGAGTGAGCTGCATCTTCAGCAATTGTTCGTGCAGGACCTGCTGCCTTACCTTTCCCCGCTCATCGTGGGCAAGAAGGTGGCCTTCCCCTTCCTGAAGAACAAGAATATCTACGCGGTGGCCGCCCTGTCTACCAAGGCCGAGAAGACCAAGTTCGGCATCGTGCCCTGCTCGGATAACTCCTTCCCGCGGCTGATCGCCCTGCCGGACCGTCCCGGCTGCTATATCCTCTCCGAGGAACTGATCCTGCACTATATGCCCCTGATGTTCCCCGGATACCGGGTGCTCAGCAAGACGCTGGTGCGCGTCACCCGCAATGCGGACATCGACGCGGACGCGGTCTATGATGAGGACATGAACTACCGCGACCACATGGCCGAGGTCATCAAGCGCCGCCAGCGCCTAAACCCCGTGCGCATGGAGCTTTCCCGGCAGATCGGCGAGGATATCATCGTGCGCCTGTGCGAGCAGCTGAAGCTGACCAGGGACCGGGTGTTTGAGTATGACACGCCCCTGGACGTATCCTACCTGTTTACCATCAACGATACCCTGCGCAGCCATGCTGAGCTGTTCTACGCGCCGCGCCATCCCCAGGTCTCGCCGGACATCGATCCCTTCCGGCCCATGCTGGACCAGGTGCTGGAGCATGACATCATGCTGCATTATCCCTACCAGAGCATCCGGCCCTTCCTGCGCATGCTGCAGGAGGCCGCCCACGATCCCCGGGTCACCTGCATCCGCATGACCCTGTACCGTCTGGCCCGGGACAGCAAAGTGGTGGAAAGCCTGGTGGAGGCTGCCGAAAGCGGCAAGGCCGTGGACGTGCTGGTAGAGCTCAAGGCCCGCTTCGATGAGGAGAACAATATCGAGTGGAGCCGCCGCCTGGAGCGGGCAGGCTGCCATGTCATCTATGGCATGGAGCACATCAAAGTCCACAGCAAGCTGTGTCAGATCGTGCTGGGCAACGAGGAAGACGGCACCGCTCGGTACATCACCCAGATCGGCACCGGCAACTACAACGAAAAGACCAGCCGCATGTATACGGACCTTTCCATCATGACCGCCAACCAGGAGATCGGCCGGGAGGGCGCCATGGTCTTCGAGCAGCTGTGCGAGGGGGAGACCGTGGACCATATGCAGCATCTGCTGGTGGCTCCCCACTGCCTGCAGAATAAGCTGCTGGACCTCATCGACGGAGAGATCCTCAAGGGCAGCGAGGGCTATATCCGCCTGAAGCTGAACAGCCTGACCGACAAGGTACTGATGGATAAGCTGATCGAGGCCAGCTGCAAGCAGGTCCGCATCGACCTGATCATCCGCGGCATCTGCTGCCTGAAGGCAGGCGTTCCCGGCCGGACGGAAAACGTGCATATCATCAGTGTGGTGGGACGCTTCCTGGAGCACAGCCGCATCTATATGTTTGGCAAGGGCGAGAGCCTGCGGTGCTACATTTCCTCCGCCGACTGGATGACCCGCAACACCCTGCGCCGCGTGGAGGTCGCCTGCCCCATCTGGGATCCCCAGCTGAAGCAGCGTCTGGAATACATCTTTGAAACCATCTGGACCGACAACGCCTCCGCCCGGGACATGCAGCCCGACGGCAACTATGTCCGCCGCATGCCCGGCACCGAGGAGACCCGGAACTGCCAGGCCATCCTGTATGAGCAGGCCTATCATCTGGCTGCCAAGCGGGAACAATAATCTCCCGGATAATCCAAAAGAGCTTCTGCATGCGCAACCATGCAGAAGCTCTTTTTACCAGTACAGGTTCAGGGCACCTTCACACACGGAGATTTCCGCGTGGTCCATCTGGTAGATTTCGCCATCCAGTTGGATCTTCAGCTTTTTGCCGCTGACGGTCACCCGTTTGCAGCGCTGGTGATGGGTCATGCTGAACTTGAGGATGGTTCCCCGCAGCAGCCCCGGCAGATAGAAGGGCACTCGCCAGCGCGGCACCTTGTCCACCACCACCAAATCCAGATAGCCGTCATCCACCACGGCCGCCGGGCAGATATGGATGCCACCGCCGATATACTGGCCGTTCGCGATGGAAAGCAGCAGCACGTCCTTCTCCTCGGTCCTGCCGTCCACCTCATAGCTGACATGCAGCGGCTGATAGGAGAAAATGGTCTTGATCACGCCGACAAGGTAAGGGAGCATGCCCCGCAGCTTGCTGCCCAGGCGGGCCGTCTGTTCCAGCACCTCCACATCAAAGCCGAGGCCGCTCACATTCAGGAAATACATGCCGTTCAGGCGGGCTGTATCCACCGGGCGCGGCTCGTGGGTCAGGATAAAGTCCAGCGCCTCCATGGGATCCTTGCTGGTACCCAGGCTTTTGATGAAATCGTTGCCGGAGCCGGCCGGAATGATCCCCATGGGCATGCCCGTGTTCATCAGGCCCACCGCCACCTCAAAGGCCGTTCCGTCACCGCCCACGGAAAGGATGGCCTTGCACTCCGGATCCGCCGCAGCGTTCCGGGCCAGGACGGTTCCATGCCCGGCGCTGCGGGTCTTCAGCACCTGGTAAGGGATCTTCTGCGCGTCCAGCTTTTCACAGATCTGCTTTTCGATCTGCGCGGCATAGCCCTTGCCGGCGGTCTCATTCACAATAAAGGTGTAATGCATGCTCAGGCCTCATTTCCTGTATGATTTTCCGGTTCAAACATGTCGCCCCAGGCGGACTTTCTGGCCGTGCGGAAAGCGTCTGCCTGTTTCTTGCCCACGGAAAGGCTGATGTTCGTGTCCGCGGTGCACAGAGACAGGTCGATCCGGCCTTTCTGCACCATCGGATGGCGAAGGATCCTTGCGGCGGCCGGCCGGGGCTGTTCCCTGGTCAGAGCAAGGTACATGAACTTCTCGTCCTCATAGGGGGCGTCGCCGTCCTTCAGCATGCGGTGCAACCTCGTCCGCTGGATCCTGGCGGAAAAATGGCAGCGGTCCGGCGCCTGCAGCCTGCAGGGAAGCTCATGAGTACATGGAGCCGCCAGATGCGCACCACGCTGCAGGAGCTGCTCCCGGGTCTGCATCAGCTGCCGATAGCCCTCCGGCGTACCAGGCTCCACGATCAGCAGCAGCTTTTCCGTGGCATCCCACAGCTTGTTTGCCACGATGGTGCGGTCAGCCTCCGTCATTTCATTCATCACGTAGGCGCTGATGACCAGGTCGGCCCGCTTCGGGATGGGATCCGTCACCAGGTCCCATGCCTGCCAGTCTGACGCGTGAAGGCACTCCTGCTCCGCCTCAGCCATCAACCGGCTTCCCAAGGCCCGCATGGCCTGCTCCCGTTCCAAGCAGGTGATGCGCTGCAGCGTGGGCAGCAGCTACGAAGCAGCCCAGGAGGCCGCACCGGAGCCCGCGCCGCAGTCCAGGAGGCTCCGAAGCTCAAAATCGCAGCACTGCATGCTCCAGCTCAAAGCGGCTTCAACGGCACCATAGGTCGCGGGCATCCGCACCAGGGCATAAGCTGCCGCTTCATCATAGGTGGTCAGCAGCCGCTTTCCACGGCCGCTCTCCGTCCGGTAACGCTCGGAAATATGCTGCGCGCAGGCTTTCAGCGTAGCATGATCCATCCGCGTCAACGCATCTTCCATCGCTGACTGCAGCGATGCAGGCAACATGCTCATTGCCGGAACCTCCTCTGCTTCTTAGCGGCGTAGCCCCTTGGGATAGTGGTTCTTCATCACGCCGTCCGACGCCTTGCCCCAGCCCAGCGCAAGCCCTTCCAGCGTGGGCAGCACCCAGCCTTTGACCGTTTCCGGCACCGGGATCGTTTCCCCATGCTGATAACGCAAGGCTTCCTCCGCAGTCAATGATATGCGCGGCATCTCCGGTACGGCTGCTGCCAGGGCCCAGGCATGGTCCGGCTGGAACAGCTTGCCCTTCACCTGTCCCAGGTGGATGCCCGTCCGCAGCACCCGGATGCCCTTCAGCGGAGGGCAGTACCGCAGGGAAACGATCGTATCTCCAAAGAGATGCAGATGCTCCGGCATCGGCGCGCCAAAGCTTTTCAGCACGCTCAGCTGCTGCTTGTCCGGCAGCGGAAGGGCGTTCATCGTATGATCAGCCTGCGCTTCGTCCTCCCGGACGAACAGTGCCGCAAACTGTCCCTCGCCCCGCATCCGATGGGGATAACAGGTCAGCATCCCCTGCGGACAGGCGATGCCGCCCACTTCAAAGCCCTGCGTGTGGTAATCCGGATGCTCCTGCAGGAACCATTGTGCGTTATCCTCATTCTCCCAGTGATTCAGCGTACAGGTCGAGTAGACCAGCCGGCCACCCGGGCGAACCAGCTTTGCCGCCTCCGCCAGGATCTGCCGCTGCCTCGCGGCACACCCATCCCGGTTCTCCGGGAACCATTCCTCCCGGGTTTCGGGATGACGCCGGAACATGCCCTCGCCGGAGCAGGGGGCATCCACCAGCACCGCGTCGAACATTCCCGACCAGGAAGCTGCCAGCTGCTCCGGATAAGCCGAGACCACCACCGCGTTTGGCACGCCCATGCGCTCCACATTGCGGGAAAGGATCTGCGCGCGCTTTGGTACCGGTTCATTGGTCACCAGCAGCCCTTCACTCTGCATACGTCCGGCGATCTGCGTCGTTTTGCCTCCGGGAGCTGCGCAAAGGTCCAGTACCCATTCGCCGGGCTGTGGATCCAGCACCGCCACCGGCAGCATGGCGCTGGGTTCCTGAATATAATAAGCTCCGGCTTCGTGCATGGGATGGGCCCCTGCCTCCGATTCCGGTGAAAGATACCGGGCACCCTGTTCCCATGGCACAGGATCCTAGATGCCCTCTGCCACAAAGCTACATGGCTTCAGCCGATTCATGCGCAGTCCGCGGAGGTAAGGCTGCTCATAGGATTGTAAAAAAGCCTGCAGCTCCTCCTGCGGCAGCTGCAGGCTCATCTCTTCCACGAATCCGGCAGGAAGTTGGTTCATGGGTTCTCCTTTTGGCTTTCCGCCTTGGTCCACTGTTCGGGATAGGTTGGAGCATGGAACGCTTCCTCTGCCGAGGGCAGTACAGCATCCTTGCTGCCTTCTCCCAGCGAGCCGAGGGCGCCCAGCCGCAGGGTACGTCTCGCATGACGTTCTCCCCTGCGCCGGCGAACCGCCACAGCAGGCTCTTCCAACGTTTCCGGTTCCTGTACCGGCTATAAGTGAAGCTCCTCATAGACAGGTTCAGGCTGCTCCGAATCCCATATTTGCTCCGGCACCGCGGGTTCAAGCGGTTCAGGGATCACTTCATCCCGGTTCCGCAGCCGGTCCGCAAAGCTTTGCCATACCTTGGCCGGCTGCCAGCGGAACCAGTAGACACACAGATCTGCTGCAATCCCTATCAGGCACAGCAGCACCGCCAGCCAGACCCAGTTTCTTCCCAACCACAGAAAGAAGCCGGTCCCGCTGCCGGAAAACAATCCCCACACCGCCGAGATCAACCATCGGAACCAGCCAAGGAGCGTGCTGATCACAGACTGCACCAGGCTTCCCATATCCGGCACGCTCCTCTCTTTGTTACTTCAGCGTAACGTTCACCGTTGCCTGCTCTGCCTGGATCGTGTACTCCACATCTTCATCTGTGGAAATCGTACATTGCACCGGCAGTTCATAGGTTCCTGCAGTCAGGCCGGAAGCATCACAATACAGACTGATGGAAGAAGATTTCAGGCTGTCCAGCCACAGCTAAGGGCCGGTGACCGTCACACTGATGCTGCGCGTGTCTGTGCTGCTTTTCAAGCCATCCCCTGCGCCTTCCACTTTCACACGCAGGGAGGGAAAGGTTTTGCTGGAGATCACCGGCCCGATTTCAATTTCCACGGTCACCGTATCAGGACTCAGCTTCACCAGCTCCGTCGGTCTGCGGATCTTGATGGTCTTGGTCAGACTTTCTGTCAGACCGCTCACATCGATCTCGCTGCCCGCGAACAGGGTATCCAGCACGGCCAGATCCTCGCTGCTGCCTGCGGCCACCACGGTATCCGGCGTGTAATAAACGCTCTTGATTTCATAGCCATCCGCCGGGCTGCCTGTCACCATACCGGAATCAGAAAACTGAAGCTCCTTGGTGGCATAGACCGTCTGCTCCACGATCACGCTGTCCAGCAGCACGCTCTCACTCATCACTTCGATCTGGTCGTTCTGGACAACATTTCCGTGTCGGTCGTACAATTCAAAGGCTACCGCGCTGCGGTAGGTTCCTTCCTCCGCCGGAATATCCGCCAGGTTAATGACTGCCCGCGCACGGACGATCTGATCCACCACGGACTTTGGTCCGCTGACCGAAATGACCGTAGGATCCGCCGTTGCGGTACCTGCGTAATAACCTTCCGCCATTTCCCCCTCCGTGGTCAGGGTTACAGGAATACGGTATCGGGTGGTATAGGCTTCCACTTCTACCGGGACCGTTGCCGGAGAGATCTCCGTCACACTGCCATAGGCGCTGGAGGTCGTGGACTGCAGCTTCAGCTCCAGGGTTCCTGCCTCATTCACCCTACTCAGATCCAAACGAACATTATAAGCTGTCGCTGTGGCTTCGTTGTACTTCTTCTGCGGTACCTCTGCCCGGACAGTAACGTTTTTCAGCAATGAATCGATATCGCTGACCACAATATACCCATTGCGCTTCATGGTATCCGAACCGCTGACGCTGACCGTAACATCCGTAAAGATTTTTTCACGGGTCAGGGTGGCATCCTGAGTGATCAGAACAGCCCAAAACACCAAAGCCAGCAGCAGCGAAAGGATCTTGATACCCAGGTTATTCTTCAGGATGGACAGCAGCCTTTTTTTCAGCAGGTCCTTTTTATTCGGGGAGGCTGTTTTCGGGGATGTACTCATGCCGCGCCTCCTTTGCTCCGCTGGGTCATGCTGAAGAGATTGCCTACATAGGATTTCTGCTCCTCAAACAGAGGACGCAGTTCGCCGCGCAGCTGATTCTTTTCGAGCCCGCGGGTAATGGCACCTGCCCTGGCGATGGAGATCACGCCTGTCTCCTATGATACAATAAGCACAACTGCGTCCGTTGTCTCGCTCACACCGATACCGGCGCGATGGCGCGTACCCAACTCACGGTTGATATCCCGCTTCTCTGTTAGGGGCAGGATGCACGCGGCGGATACGACCCTTGTTCCGCGAATGATTACCGCGCCATCATGCAGAGGCGTATTCGGCTCAAAAATGTTCTCCAGCAGCGGAGCGGTGATCTCGCCATCGATGGATGTGCCGGTTTCGATCACATCCTGTAAACCGGTACGCTGTTCGATCACGATCAAAGCACCCACCTTGCGCTTGGACAGATCCACCAGGCAGGTAATCAGCTCCTCTACGATATGGTCGCGGTCAACGTTCTTTTTCTTTTGCCCGTTATGCTCCCAGAAGGCACCGCGCCCGATCTCCTCCAGGGCCTTGCGCAGCTCCGGCTGGAAGATGATGATAAGGACCAGCGCGCCGTTTTTTACGACTGCCATCAGAAGCCAGTTCAGCGCAGTCAGCCCCATCAGATTGCTGATACCCACTGCGATCAGCAGCACCACAAGCCCCTTCAGGACCGCGCTGCCCCTGGTCTTCCGGGTGAGCATGATCAGCTCGTAAATAATCACCGCAACCAAAAGAATATCCAGTATGTCCAGGATCCCCAGACGATGCCTGATGTTCCATAGCGCTGTGCTCGTCGTTTCCATCAAAGAGGTCAAGCGTCCATCCCCGCTTTCTCAAGGCGTTTGCTTTCCAAAGATTATTATACACGAAAATGCGGATTTCTTAAAGATTCTTTCTGTTTTTTTACAATTTAATTTCAGGCATGGGGGGTACTGTACACTTGCGTTTTCATCGCCCATTAAAAAAGTCTTGACACATCGGAAAAACTGTGCTAAGATAATGCACGTTGAGCGGGAATGGCGGAATTGGCAGACGCGCATGATTCAGGTTCATGTGCTCTCACGAGCTTGCAGGTTCAAGTCCTGTTTCCCGCACTTGATCCGGATCCGATGGGTCCGGATTTTTTGTGTCTTCTTTCCTTGACAGCCTGCGAAACGCCGGATACAATGGAGCGTGCGAACAACATAAGGGAGTCGAACGGAGTATATGAGTATTCTGACGGTTGAGCATCTGACCCACGGCTATGGGGACCGGGCGATCTTTGAGGACGTGTCCTTCCGGCTGCTGAAGGGCGAGCATATCGGGCTGGTGGGAGCCAACGGGGAAGGCAAGTCCACCTTCATGAACATCATCAGCGGCAAGCTGCAGCCGGATGAGGGACGGATCGAATGGGCGAAGCATGTGAACGTGGGCTATCTGGATCAGCATACGGTGCTGACGGCAGGGATGACCATCGGGGATGTGCTGCGCAGCGCCTTTGATGGCCTGTATGCCCTGGAGGAGCGGATGAACGCGCTCTACATGGAGATGGGGGACGCGGACGAGACCAGGATGGAGGTGCTGACCGAGGAGACCGGTACCCTGCAGGAGCTGCTGGAGGCGCATGACTTCTACATGATCGATCCCAAGGTGGAGGAGGTGGCCCGGGCTTTCGGGTTAACGGCGCTGGGCCTGGACCGGGACGTGACGGAGCTCTCCGGCGGGCAGAGGACCAAGGTGCTGCTGGCCAAGCTGCTCCTCTCCAAGCCGGATATCCTGATGCTGGACGAGCCCACCAACTACCTGGACGAGGAGCATATCGAGTGGCTGAAGCGCTATCTGAATGAATATGAGAATGCCTTCATCCTGATCTCCCATGATGTGCCCTTCCTGAACAGCGTGATCAATCTGGTCTACCATATGGATAACCGCAAGCTGAACCGGTATGTGGGTGATTACGATAACTTCCAGCGGGTGTGGGAGACACAGAAGGCACAGCAGGAGGCGGCCTATGATCGGCAGCAGCAGGAGATCGCCGATCTGAAGGATTTTGTGGCCCGCAACAAGGCGAGGGTGGCCACGCGCAACATGGCCATGTCCCGCCAGAAGAAGCTGGACAAGATGGATCTGATCGAGAAGGTACAGGAGAAGCCCAAGCCGGAATTCCGCTTCCGGGAGGCCAGAACACCGGGCCGCATGCTGTTTGAAACGCATGATCTGGTCATCGGCTATGAGGAACCGCTGTCCAGACCTTTGAATCTGCTGATGGAGCGCGGGCAGAAGATCGCCATGGTCGGTGCCAATGGCATCGGCAAAACGACCCTGTTGAAGAGCCTGCTGGGGTTGATCCCGTCGTTGTCTGGCACGGTGACCCAGGGTGATTTTCTGGAGATCGGCTATTTTGAGCAGGAGATGGATCAGAGCATCCGCACCACCTGCATTGAGGAGATATGGAATGAATTCCCTTCCATGAATCAGGCGGAGATCCGGGCGATGCTGGCCAAGTGTGGCCTGACCACCAAGCATATCGAAAGCCTGGTGCGGGTGCTGTCCGGCGGCGAGCAGGCCAAGGTGCGCCTCTGCAAGCTGCTGAACCGGGATACCAATCTTCTGCTTCTGGATGAGCCGACCAACCATCTGGATGTGGATGCCAAGGAAGAACTGAAGCGGGCGCTGAAGGCCTACAAGGGCAGCCTGTTGATGGTGTGCCATGAGCCGGAGTTCTATCAGGATGTGGTGACCGACGTGTGGAACTGCGGAGAATGGACCACGAGAGTGGTGTGATGTGAGCGCAGGGAGCAACTTCTCTGCGCTTTTCTGCAGGAATCATTCTACCCGGCGGAGAATAAAAACAATTTGTATAAGTCTGCCCCAAGGCATTGCTTTTACAGGCATTTGGAGATAAAAGGAGCGTTTGGAGTCATGGCAATCCGGAAGATCGTGAAACTGGGAGAAGATGCCCTGCGGAAAAAGTGCAAGCCGCAGGAGAAGTTTGATCTGCGGCTGTGGGTGCTTTTGAAGGATATGGCCGATACCATGTACAAGGCGGAGGGTGTGGGCCTGGCGGCGCCACAGGTGGGTATTCTGCGCCGCGTGGTGGTCATTGATGTGGGCGACGGGCTGGTAGAGCTGATCAACCCGGTGATTACCGAGGTCAGCGACGAGACCCAGTGCGGCCGGGAAGGCTGCCTGAGCCTGCCAGGACGTCAGGGCGTGGTGACCCGTCCCTATGCGGTGAAGGTGAAGGCTGTGGACCGCAAGGGTGAACCCTTTGAGCTGGAGGCGGAAGGCTTCTTTGCCCGGGCGATCTGCCATGAGCTGGACCACCTGGAGGGCCGCCTGTACATCGATGTGATGGACCGCGAGCTGACGCCGGAGGAGATCGAGGGACACATCCCGGAGGATGATGACCAGGAGGAAGAGGACTGATGCGCATCGTATTCATGGGTACGCCGGAGTTTGCGGTGCCCAGCCTGCAGGCCCTGCTGGACAGCCGGCATGAGGTGATCGCGGTATATACCCAGCCGGACAAGCCCAAGGGGCGAGGCAATAAGATGCTGCCGCCGCCGGTGAAGCAGCTGGCGGTCTCCGCAGGGATCCCGGTCTTCCAGCCACAGCGCATCCGGAAGGAAAGTGTGGAGGAACTGCGGGCACTGGCGCCGGATCTGTATGTTACGGCGGCCTTCGGGCAGATCCTCAGTCAGGAGCTGTTGGATATCCCGAAGCTGGGCTGTGTGAATGTGCATGCGTCGCTGCTGCCGAAGCACCGGGGCAGCGCACCCATCAACTGGTGTATCCTGCAGGGCGACGCGGTGACCGGCGTGACCACCATGATGACGGACCGGGGGATCGATACCGGGGACATGCTGCTGAAGGCAGAGACACCCATCGATCCCGCGGAAACGGCCGGAGAGCTGACGGAGCGCCTCAGCCATGTGGGAGCGAAGCTGCTGCTGGAGACGCTGGATGCCCTGGAAGCCGGTACACTGCAGCGGATTCCGCAGGACGAGGCGCAAATGACCTATGATCCCATGCTGGATAAGAGCATGGGCCTGCCGGACTGGACTCAGCCGGCCGAGGCGATCGTGCGCCGCATCCACGGCCTGAACCCCTGGCCAGGGGTATCTGTCAATGACCGGGGTACCCGTTTGAAGCTGCATCGGGCTGTGTCCTGCGAGGGCAGCGGCCAGCCGGGCGAGATACTGACGGCGGACCCCAAAACGGGCCTGACCATTGCCTGCGGAACAGGGGCGATCCGCATTACGGAAATGCAGGCACCAGGTGGAAAACCCATGAATCCCAAGGATTATTTGCGTGGACACCAGATCCCGGTGGGGATTGTGTGGAAAGAGGAACACAATGAGTGACGAAATCAAGCAGCCTGAGCGGAAAAAAACACTGCAAAGTGGCGAAAACAAGCCGGAACACCGCTCGATGAGAGAAAATCACGACAAAAAGCCTGCAAATCATGCGGGAAACACCCACAGAACTTTTGATAAAGTGGGGAATAAACCCAGTTACGGACATGCCGATCGTCACGATGGCGAACGCCGTTTCGGCAGTTCCGGAGAGAAAAGACTCCAAAGTGGTGATAAAACCCAATTCAATCGAGAAAATGCCGGCGAAAACCGCAAATTCCCTCCGAAAAATCCGGGATTCAGGAATGTTTCTGATGCAAAAGTGGCGGACAAACCCTATCCGGCGCATGGTGACCGTCCCCATGCGGCCCGGCCGGGAGAAGGGCATGCGCCTCGTCCCTATGACCGGAACCGGCCGCAGGGGGAGCGGCCCGCTTTCCGTTCCGCACCGCGTCCCGCCGCGCCTGTTCGCAAGGCGCCGCCGACCGATGGCCTGCCTGCCCGCAGGATGGCTTTGGACGTGATCCGTCAGGTGACGGAGAACGGTGCCTATGCCTCCCTGGCGTTGGATGAGAAGCTGAAGAACTGCACCCTGTCCCATGAGGACCGCCGCCTGGTGTCCCGCCTGGTGTATGATACGCTGGAGCATCTGCTGTATCTGGACCATGCCATCGGCCAGGTGATGGCTAAGCCGGATACCGATATCAAGCTGCGCAATGTGCTACGCCTGGGCGCCTGCCAGATCCTTCTGGAGGACCGCATCCCGGAAAGCGCCGCCACCAATACCTCTGTCAACCTCTGCAAGGAGATCGGCATGGAGGGCCTGGGCGGCGTCTGCAATGGCATCCTGCGGAATCTGGTGCGCAGGAAGGATGAGCTCAGCTGGCCGGATGAAGCCACGGAGCCGGTGAAGGCGCTGTCCGTGCGCTATTCTGTGCCGGAATGGCTGGTGGAAAGGCTGCTGGCCGACTGGGGCCATGATACGGCGATCGCCCTGATGGATACCCACCGCGAGGATACGCCCATCACCATCCGTCCGAACGTGCTGATGCTGGATGACGCTGCCTTTGAGCAACTGCTGGAGAAGAAGGTCTGGCAGCATGAGCGGGCCAAGCTGCCCCATGCCTGGTATATCCGCAATATGGTGGATGTGAGCCGGGACGCGGACTTTGTGGCGGGTCGCTTCTCCATCCAGAATGAGAGCAGCATGATGTCCTGCCTGGCCGCTGCACCCAAGCGCGGTATGGCGGTGCTGGACTGCTGCGCGGCCCCCGGCGGCAAGAGCTGCCTGATGGCGGAGATGATGGGCGGCACCGGCCGTGTGCAGAGCTGGGACGTGCATGAGCACCGGGTAGCGCTGATCGAGGCCCAGGTGCGCAGACTGAAGCTGGAAAACGTGCGCCCGCTGGTCCGTGACGCCACCAGGCTGCGTGAGGACCTGATCGAGAGCATGGACGTGGTGCTGCTGGACGCTCCCTGCTCCGGTACCGGCGATATGGCCGACAAGCCGGATGTGAAGTATCGCCCCACGCCCGAAAGCCTGACCTCCCTGACTGAGACCCAGCGTCAGCTGTTGGATACGGTTTCCTCTTATGTCAAGCGGGGCGGGGTGCTGGTGTATTCCACCTGCTCCGTGCTGAAGGAAGAGAATGAGTATCAGATCCGGGCCTTCCTGGAGCGGCATCCGGAGTTCAAGCTGGAGCCGCTGCCGGAGACCATTCCGGAGAGGTTCCGGCAGTATCAGGATGTCGGCCTGCAGCTGATGCCCAAGCGGGACGGTGTGGGCGGCTTCTACATCGCGCGCCTGAAGAGGAAGGTCCTATGATCGAACTGACCGGAATGAATCCGCAGGAGCTGACGGCCTGGTGCAAGGAGCAGGGCATTCCCGGCTTCCGGGGAAAGCAGCTGTTCTCCTGGATCCATCGCGGGGTGGACTTCGACGGGATGACCAACCTGCCCCTGGCCCTGCGGGAAAAGCTGAAGCAGGAGGTGGTGGCCCAGCCGGTGCGGATCCTGGAAAAGCGCCAGAGCCGGCTGGATGATACCGTCAAGTTCCTGTTCGGCATGAAGGACGGCAACTGCGTGGAGGGCGTGCTGATGCATTACCACCACGGTTACACGCTGTGCATCTCCACCCAGGTGGGCTGCCGCATGGGCTGCAAGTTCTGTGCCAGCACACTGGAGGGCTGTGTCCGGAACCTGACCGCCGGGGAAATGCTGGGAGAGATCCTCTGCGCCAATACCTTCCTGGCAGGGAAGGACCGTGTCCACAATGTGGTGCTGATGGGCTCCGGGGAACCACTGGACAACTATGAGGAGGTCATGCGCTTCCTGCGGCTGCTGCGGGAGGAGGACGGTGTGAATATCGGCTTGCGGAATGTGAGTCTTTCCACCTGCGGGCTGGTGCCGAAGATCCTTTCTCTGGCGGAGGAGGATCTGCCTGTCACCCTGAGCATCTCCCTGCACGCGCCGAATGATGAGATCCGGAGGCAGACCATGCCCGTGGCCAATGTATACAGCATCGACGAGATCCTGCATGCCTGCCGGGTGTATATCGAAAAGACCGGACGCCGGGTGGTGTTTGAATACGCCCTGGTGGGCGGCGTAAACTGCGAGGAGCGCCACGCTGTGGAGCTGGCCTCCCGGCTGCGGGGCATGCAGTGCCATGTGAACCTGATCCCGCTGAATGTGGTGGAGGAACGGGATTTGAAGAGCGTGAACGAAGCCACCGTCCGCCGCTTTATGGAAAAGCTGGAAAGCCTGCACATCTCCGTGACCCGGCGCCGGGAAATGGGCGACGATATCGAAGGTGCCTGCGGCCAGCTTCGCAGGAAAACGCTGCAGGCGGAGGGTGCCCTGCCCGTAAACTGAAAAAGGAGCTTGGCTTATGATTCGTCGTTATGATTTCGGATGCCCGGTGGAGACCGGTGCGATCCCGGAAAAGCCGGAAGCGCTGCGGGACTCTGTGCCTTATTTTACGCAGACGACCCGTGAAGGCCGGCTGTGCTTCACGCTTGCTTTGGATAAGGACGATATGATCTTCGGCCTGGGGGAACAGATCCGCGGCATCAACAAGCGCGGGCACCTGTATGTCTCCTGGAACCTGGATGATCCTAACCAGAACGAGAGCCGCAGCAGCCTGTACGCTGCCCACAACTTCCTGGTGTTCGTGCAGGAGGAGCGCACCTTCGGTGTGTATTTTGACGATCCGGGCCGCATCACCTTTGACCTGGGCTATACCCACGGCGGTGAAGCGGTCATCACCTCTGAAAACGGGGATCTGTCCGTGTATGTTGTGGATGGGCCGGACGCGGTTTCTGTGTGCCGTGCCTTCCGCAAGCTGATCGGACGCAGCTATATCCCACCGCGCTGGGCCATGGGGTATATGCAGAGCCGCTGGGGCTACGCCTCCGAGGAAGACTTCCGCAAGGTCGTCCGGGAGCACCGGGAGCGGCATATCCCCCTGGACAGTGTCTGCATGGATATCGACTACATGGACAACTATAAGGACTTTACCTGGAACCGGCAGCTGATACCGGATCTGACAAAGCTGTCTGCGGACCTGAAGCGGGACCATATCCGGCTGGTGCCCATCATTGACGCGGGCGTCAAGGTACTGGACGGCTATGATGTCTACGAGGAAGGCGAACAGAAGGGGTACTTCTGCAAAAAAGCGGATGGAACGGACTTCGTCGGTGCGGTCTGGCCCGGCAGGAGCGTGTTTCCGGACTTCCTGCGGCCGGAGGTGCGGCAGTGGTTCGGCGATCATTATCACCGGCTGCTGGAGCAGGGCGTGGAAGGCTTCTGGAATGATATGAACGAGCCGGCGCTCTTCTATTCTGAGGAGACGCTGCAGGCGGCCTTTGAGGAGCTGGAGAACCTGAAGGGGCAGAACCTGGATATCAATGGCGTGTTCCATCTGAAGGATATCGTCAACAACCTTGCCAACAATATGGAGGACTATCGCCGCTTCTATCATCAGTGCGGAGACCGCAGGGTGCGGCACGACAAGGTACACAACCTGTACGGCGCTCACATGACCCGGGCGGCCGCGGAGGGCTTCCGGAGCTATGCGCCGGAGAAACGCTTCCTGATGTTCTCCCGGTCTTCCTTCATCGGTTCCCATCGTTATGGCGGCGTATGGCAGGGCGACAACAGCGCCTGGTGGGGACACATCCTGCAGAACCTGCGGGAGCTGCCGGCGCTGAATATGTGCGGCTTCCTGTTCAACGGCGCGGACATCGGCGGCTTTGGCGGGAACACCACCGAGGACCTGCTGCTGCGCTGGCTGCAGCTGGGGGTGTTTACGCCGCTGCTGCGCAACCATGCCTGCCTGGGCACCCGGGAGCAGGAGATCTACCGCTTTGACAACTGGGAAGCCATGCGTGATGTGCTGACCGTGCGTTACGCGCTGCTGCCGTATCTTTACAGCGAATTCATGCAGGCAGCTTTGACGGATGATCTGATGTTCCGTCCGCTGGCCTTTGACTATCCGGAGGACACGGTTGCCTGTCATACCGAGGATCAGGTGATGCTGGGCCATGACTGCATGATCGCTCCGGTGTATGAGCAGAACGCCATCGGCCGCCATGTATATCTGCCGGAGGATATGCTGATGGTGCGCTTCCGCAGTGCGGAGGACTATGACCTGGTGCCGGTACCTGCCGGGCATTGTTGGGTGAATCTGCAGCTGCATGAGTTTCCGCTGTTCATCCGTAAAAACCATGTGATCCCGCTGGCCCGGGCGGCGGAATACAGCGAGGCGGTCAGCGTGGAGGGCTTGCGGCTGCTGGGCTGGATGGAAAGCGATACCGAGGTGCACACGCAGCTCTACTGGGACGACGGCGTGACCACGGAGCCTGTGCTGGAGGATGGGCTGACGGCCATTGACCTGGTGCAGGATGGCATGTCGCTGCATTGCAGCATGGAGGATGCCGATCTTACCGGAGTCGTCATCGAATAAAGCAACACGAAAAAAGAAGCCTGCCGGCTTCTTTTTTCGTGTGTAGGTATGATTATCTGCCCCAGCGCTTGTTACTGTTGAGCAGTGCCTTCATGGCGGGAGTTTCCTCCAGGGCGACCGCGCAGCCTACGGCAATGCAGGACTGGGGATCGTCCGCCACACCGCAGGGGATGCCCAGCACGTTGTAGATGGCCTCGGACAGGCCGTTCAGCGCGGCGGCACCGCCGGTCAGGACGATGCCCTGGTCGAAAATATCGGAGGCCAGCTGAGGCGGCGTACGCTCGATGACGCCCTGAATGGCCTCAATCAGCTCGGAGACGGGGCCCTGCAGCGCTTCGGTGATCTCGGCGGAGGAGATGGACTGCGTCTTGGGCAGGCCGGAGACCAGGTTGCGGCCGGTGACCTCCATGGGCACATCATGCACCTGGGGAACGGCGCTGCCGATGTTGATCTTCAGCTCCTCAGCGGTGCGCTCACCGATCAGGAAATTATGCTTGACGCGCAGATAACGGATGATGGCGTCATTGAAATAATCGCCGCCGATGCTCACGGCGGAGGAGACCACGATCTCGCCGGTACCCAGCACGGCAATGTCGGACATACCGGCACCCATATCCACGATCATGGTACCATAGGCCTTGGTGAAATCAATGCCCACACCCAGGGCCGCGGCGATGGGACGCTCCAGCAGCTGTGCCTTGCGGGTGCCGGCCTCGAACATGGCGCTGATGATGGAACGCTTCTCCACCTCGTTTACGCCGGAGGGCACAGACAACACGGCACGGGGGCGGGAAAACCACTTTTTGGCGTTGGCCATGGAGACAAAATGCCGGAGCATGGTGCTCAGCAGCTCAAAATCCGCGACGGTGCCCTGGCGCAAGGGCCGGATGGTCATCACGTTGCCGGGCGTCCGGCCGATCATCCGGTAGGCGTCACTGCCCACGGCAACCACGGCATTGGTGTCCCGGTCCACGGCAACCACTGCGGGCTCCCGGAGCACGATGCCCTTGTCCTGACGGTAAATCAGCACATTGGAGGTACCCAGATCCACTCCGATATCGCTGATCTTTGCCATACATGCAACCTCCTGCATTTCAACGGTTTACCCATGAATTATACCATTGCTTTGGTGCCTCTGCAACCTTTTTTTGAAAAAGCGCCGCTCTTGTCAAGCGGGAACAATTGCGGTATAATGCCACCATAGGCAAAGAAGGAGGCGGAGAGCATGCAGCAGGATAACGGGAAGACCGTCAAACGGAAAAAGCGGCTGCCGATGAGCCCGGAGCGGGTGTTCTCGATGGGCTTCCTGGGGATCATCCTGATCGGTACGCTGCTGCTGAGCCTGCCGATCGCCACCGTGACCCGCACTCCCTTATCCTTGTTTGACGCGCTTTTTACCGCCACCAGCGCGGTATGCGTGACGGGTTTGGTTGCGGTGGATACGGGGACCACCTTTTCCGCTTTTGGCCAGGCGGTACTGCTGCTGCTGATCCAGGTGGGCGGCCTAGGCTTCATGATCTTTACCTCGCTGCTGATGAGCCTGCTGGGACGCCGGATCAGCCCGCGGGGAAAGGTGCTGCTGCGGGAAAGCATGAGCGGAAACAGCCTGGACGGCCTCCTGCATCTGACCGGCGTTTACAGCGGCATCGCGCTGGGCATCGAAGGCATCGGTGCCTTGCTGCTGGCGGTGCGGTTCATCCCGGTCTATGGGGCAGGAAAAGGCATCTGGTACAGCGTTTTCCACGCGGTCAGCGCCTTCTGCAATGCCGGCTTTGACCTGTTCGGACATTTTGCCAGCCTGACCGGGTTCCGCAACGACGCCTGGGTGCTGATGGTCATCAGTGTGCTGATCATCCTGGGCAGCATCGGCTTCTTTGTGATCTTTGAGCTGCTGGAGGAGCATTTCCGCTGGAAGGAGCTGAGCCTGCACACCCGGCTGGTGCTGATCGCTTCGGGTCTGCTGCTGACGGTGGGTACCCTGCTGATCGCCCTGATCGAATGGAACAATCCTGCCACGCTGGCCCAGGAGAACAGCGGCTTTTTCAGCAGGCTGGTGAATGCCTTCTTCCAGTCGGTGACCATGCGTACGGCCGGCTTCAACTCAGTGGATCTGAGTGCCATGCACAGCGGCACCAAGCTGATCTGTGTGATGCTGATGTTTGTGGGCGCGTCTCCGGCATCCACCGGCGGCGGCGTAAAGACGACCACGGTGTTTGTGCTGCTGGGAGTGGTCATCAGCGTCATCAAGGGCCGCAGGGATACCGTGCTGCTGCGCAAGCGTCTGCCGGACGGCCTGGCCAAGCGGGCACTGGCGATCACGATGATCTACCTGACGCTGGTGCTGGGCTGTACCCTCTTTGTTTCCTGCATGGAGGGCGACCGGTATGCGCTGATCGATCTGCTGTTTGAGAATACCAGTGCCATTGCGACGGTGGGCGTCAGCGCGGTGGGAACGCCGCAGCTGTGTCTGGCAAGCAGGGCGCTGCTGATCCCGGCCATGTATCTGGGCCGTGTGGGCCCCATGACGCTGGCGATGGCCTTTGCGGCGGAAATGAACAAGGCGGAGAAGCGGGTCCGCTATCCGGAAGAAAATATCATGATCGGTTGAGGAAAAGACAATGAGACAGACAAAAAAGCAATTCCTGGTGCTGGGGCTGGGACGGTTCGGCGCCAGCGTGGCACGCTCCCTGACGGAGATGGGGCACGAGGTGATGGCTGTGGACTGCGACCAGGATCGGGTGGATGAGGTCGCGGAGTATGTGGATAACTGCGTGCAGGCAAACGCGACGGATGAAGATGTGCTGCGCTCCTTCGATCCCGCAAGCTTTGACGCGTGCATCGTGGCTGTGGGCACCAATGTGCGGGACTCCGTGATGATGGCGCTGCTGTGCAAGGAAGCGGGCTCGCCGATGGTGGTGGCCAAGGCGATGGACGATCTTCACGGCAAGCTGCTGGCCAAGATCGGTGTGGACCGGGTGATCTTCCCGGAGCGCGATATGGGCCAGCGGCTGGCCAAGTCCCTGGTTTCGCCCAGCATGCTGGACATGATGGACCTGGCGGAGGGCTATCAGATCGCGGAGGTACTGAGCCCTGCGGCCTGGGATGGAAAGACACTGGAGCAGCTGTCGGTACGCCGCAAATACAATGTATCAGTCATTGCGGTGCGCCGGAACGGCAGGCTGATCGCCTCTCCCGGTGCGGATACCCGGCTGGAGGAGGGCGATGCCCTGATCCTGCTGGGCCGGGAAGAGGATGTTGACCGGATCGACCGGCTGTGAGGCGGAATATGCGGCAAGCTTCTTCCAATCGCAGGACCCGAACGCTGTTGCCCGTCATCGTGGTACTGTTCTGGTTTGCGCAATACATCTATATCCCGTATCAGACGCCCTTCCTGACCGGGCTCGGGCTGAGCAGCACGGTGGTGGGCGTTATCGTCGGGGTCTATGGCTTCAGCCAGATGGTGCTGCGTTTGCCGGTGGGCGTCAGCGCGGACCGGGCGGGACGGCATCGTGGGTTTATCGCGGTGGGATGCCTGGCGGCATGCGCGGCTTCCGTCCTGAGGGTGACGCTCTATGATGGCGTTGGCTTCCTGCTGGGCAATGTGTTCAGCGGACTGGCCTCCGCCATGTGGATCAGCTTTATGGTGCGGTATACCTCGTTCTACAGCGCGGAGGATCAGCAGAAGGGCATGGCCCGGATCGTGCTGTATAACAATGCCGGCATGCTGCTGGGCTTTGTGGTTGGTACGCTGCTGTACGGCAGGACCTCCATGCGGCTGCTCTGCCTGCTGGCGGCGACGGCCGGCGCGGTGGCTGCAGTGCTGGCACTGTTGATGGAAAAGGAGCCGGTGCCCGCCACACGACGCAGCACGAAGGAGCTGCTGCCCATCTGCGCAAACCGGCGGCTGATCTTCTTCTCAGTGCTGGCCGTGGTGCAGCAGGGGGTACAGATGAGCACTACCATGTCCTTCACCAACCAGGTGCTGACCTCTCTGGGTGCAGGCAGCGGGCTGGTGGGCTGCTCTTCCGTGTTCTATATGCTGTGCGCTGTGGGCTGTGCGTCCCTGGCCTCCGGAAGCTGGATCCGACGCGTAGGCGCCGGAAGGATGATCCCCATCAGCTTTGTGCTGGTGGCGGTATACTGTGCCCTGGTGCCTACGGTGGGCTCCATTCCGGTGGTCTTTGCCTTGCAGATGCTGCCGGGCGTGTCCACGGGGATGCTCTTTTCCATGCTGACCACGGAGGCCATGCGGGAGGTGCCTGCCTGGCAGAAATCCACGGCCATGGGCTTTTATCAGGCGGTGTATGCCATCGGCATGACGCTGCTGCCCATGGTGACCGGAGCGATCGCCTCGGCCTCGGGCATGTCAACAGGCTATTTTGTGCTGGGCGGCATGGCCCTGCTCAGCGCGGCGGCAGCGGTACTTTATATGCGCCGTACCTGATCGTTCATATCCGAAAGGAGTTTACGGTTCCATGTATCGTTATGAGACTCATATGCATACCTGCCAGTCCAGCGCCTGCGGACGCTCCACCGGCGCGGAGCATGCCCGTTTCTATAAGGAACGGGGCTATACCGGCATCATCATTACGGATCATTTCTTTGGCGGCAATACGGCTGCGCCGAGGCGCGGTGACTGGAAGGACCGGATCGAGGCCTTCTGTGCCGGCTACAAGGACGCCAAGGCCGAGGGTGACCGGATCGGGCTGGACGTATTCTTTGCCTGGGAGGAGACCTTCGAGGGGGATGACTACCTGGTCTATGGACTGGACGAGGAATGGCTGCTGGCCCACCCGGAGGTGGAGCACTGGACCCGGCAGGAGCAGTTCGAGCAGGTCCATCGGGACGGCGGCTGCGTGATCCAGGCGCATCCCTTCCGCTGCTGGGATTACATCCATGCCATTCACCTGGGCCTGGATCTGGTGGACGGCGTAGAGGTAGCCAACGGCGGCAATCTGCCCCTGTGGGATGCCTACGCGCAGCGCTACGCGGAGGAGTATGGCCTTTACCGTACCACCGGCTCGGACAATCATCTCTCCCAGCCGGGAAAGACGCTGTTCGGCATCGGCACGGAGCGGCGGCTGACCGATATCCATGACTGGGTGGATACGGTGCTGCAGCGCAAGCCGATCACCCTGCTCCTGGAGGATCCCGACCGGCTGGTGCTGCCGGAAGGGGATCGCCGGCTGCCCTTGTCCTGCTGGATGCACAACAGCAAGAACGAAAAGATCCGTTACCGTCAGCCCTGGCTGCAGGACGCGCGGTAACGGACCTTGCTCCCTTCACGGGAGCTTTTTTATTTGCCGGTCACAATGCTTTCCAGCACATTGACCATGGTCTCCATCTGATTTAAAGAAGCCAGCTCCTTGCGGCTGTGATAGTTGTAGCCGCCGGTGGCCAGGTTGGGGCACAGCAGACCGCGGAAGCTCAGACGGGCACCGTCGGTACCGCCGCGGATGGCATGGATCTGGGGCTCCACGCCGTTACGCAGGTAGGCCTCCCGGGCCCGGTCCACGATCTCCATATGGGGCTCCAGCATCTCCCGCATGTTGCGGTAGCTGTCCTTGACCTCCACGTCCACGGTGCCTTCGCCGTACTTGGCGTTCAGGTAATTACCGATGCGCACCACAGTCTCCTTGCGGGCGGCAAACTTGGCGGCGTCATGGTCGCGGATGATGTACCGCAGGCTGGTCAGCTCCTCATCGCCCTGCATGGCGCCCAGGTGGTAGAAGCCCTCATAGCCCTCGGTATGGGCGGGCGTTTCCCAGGGCGGAAGCATGCTGTTGAACTCCATGCCGATGAGCAGGGCGTTCTTCATCTGGTTCTTGGCGCTGCCGGGATGGATGTTGACGCCATGCACGGTCACGCGGCAGGAGGCGGCGTTGAAGTTCTCATACTCCAGCTCGCCCAGCTCTCCGCCGTCCACGGTATAGGCGAAGTCGGCATTGAAGGCAGGCACGTCGAACAGGTTGGAGCCGCGGCCGATCTCTTCATCGGGGGTGAAGCCGATGCACACGGTGCAGTGCTCCGGAGCGTCCGGGGCGGTCAGCCGCTGGGCCAGCTGCATGATCTCGGAAACACCGGCCTTGTCGTCCGCACCCAGCACGCTGGTGCCGTCCGTTACGATGATATCGTCGCCCTTCAGTTTGGGCTGGAAGGCGAAGCCGTCAATGACCACGCCGTTCTTCAGGGTGATGGCACCGCCGTCATAGCTGCGGATGACCTGGGGATGGGTGGCGCCGCGCACGCCGTCGGAGGTATCCATGTGCGCAATGAAGCCGATCTTCTCGGGATGGTCGCCCTTGGCGGGAATGGTGCCGTACACGTAGCAATGCTCATCCACCCGGGCGTCGGCAATGCCCATGTCCTTCATTTCCTGCACCAGCAGCCGGGCCAGGTTCCATTCCTTGGGGCTGGAGGGGCAATCCGGGCAGGACTCCTCCGAGGTGGTCTCGATCTGAACATAGTTCAGAAAGCGTTCCAACAGTTCCATGATGAAAACTCCTTTCAGGGTTGATTGGCTTTTTAGCGGTTTTATTTGAGATGAGGGGCCTGGAGCGGAAGAGTGTTTTCAAGCTCCGCCAGGCTGGCCAGGCAGAGATCCGCATAGGGGGCCATCTGCTCAGACCAGGGGGTCATATCGGGGATAAAGACACTGGTCATGCCGGCGGCGCGGATGGAACGGATGCCGTTGAAGCTGTCTTCCACGCCGGCACACTCCTGCGGCGGGAGACCCAGCTTCCGGGCGGCCAGCAGGAAGATGTCCGGAGCCGGCTTGCCCTCAGCCACCATGTCGCCGGTAACGACCTCGTCGAAGGCCTGCTCCCAGCCGGCCATTCGCAGGTATTCCGCCACGACCTCGGGCTCGTTGGAGGTGACCAGGGCCAGCCGGATGCCTCGCTTCCGCAGCGAGACGAGCACCTCGCGAGCGCCGGGCTTGAAGGGTACCCCATGCTCCCGCATCCATTGGATGGTGACCAGCGGCCAGTTCCTCACGATCCTTGCACGGTCGATGCGGCCGGGAAACCACTGCTCCAGCAGATCGCAGGTCAGGTCCATGGTAGAACCCAGCAGGGCAGCGCGCTCGGCCTCATCGAAGACGATGTCCTCCAGCCCGGCCGCTATGGCCAGCATGGTGTCACAGTCCTTCTCGGTATCCAGCAGGGTACCGTCCATATCGAAGCAAACAGCCCGGATCACAGCAGGGTGCTCCTTTCTATACAGGCAAGGGCAGCCTGAATGCCGTCCACGGCCGCGCTGACGATGCCTCCGGCATAGCCTGCTCCCTCACCCACGGGGAAGAGGCCGTCCAACTGCTACGCCATGCCGTCCTTGCCGCGCAGCATACGCACCGGGGAGGAGGAGCGGGTCTCCACACCGGTCAGGACAGCGTCCGGATGAGCAAAGCCATGTAGCTGACGATCCATGCCGCGGATGCCCAGCTTCAGATCCTCGATGATGAAGGTGGGCAGACAGTCCCGCAGATCGGCGGGGGTGACGCCGGGGCGATAGCTGGGGGTCACGCTGCCGAAGGACTTGGTGGCGCGTCCGGCCAGCAGATCCTCGACTCTTTGGGCCGGAGCGTGATAGCTGCCCCCACCGCAGCGGTAGGCCGCCTGTTCAATGGCCCGCTGCAGCACAAAGCCGGCCAGCGGATGGTCATCCCCGAAATCCTCGGTTTTGACGCCCACCAGCAGGGCGGCATTGGCGTTTTCTCCGGCGCGGGCGTGATAGCTCATGCCGTTGACCGCCACGCCCTCCGGCTGGCTGGCGGCGGCGATGACCTCTCCGCCGGGGCACATGCAGAAGGTGTAGCAGCCCCGGTTATCCGGTGTATGGACGGCCAGCTTGTAATCCGCGGCGCCCAGCGCGGGATGTCCGGCAAAGGTTCCGTACTGTGCCCTGCTGATCAGCGCCTGGGGATGCTCGATGCGCACGCCCATGGCAAAGGGCTTGGGCACCATGATCATGCCTTGGCGAAACAGCGTCTGCACGGTATCCCGGGCGCTGTGGCCAATGCACAGCAGCACGGTATCGGTCAGCAGCTCCCGGATCTCCTCTCCGCAGCGGACACGTACACCGCATACGTGATTGCCACGCAACAGCAGCTCGGTGACACAGCTGGAGAAACGGACCTCGCCGCCCAGCGCGATAATCTCCTCCCGGATCCCGGCGACCACGCCCTTCAGACGGTCAGTGCCCACATGGGGCTTCTGCAACCGCAGGATATCCTCCGGCGCACCGTGGGCCACCAGCGTTTCCAGTACGGTGCGGATATAGGGGGATTTGATGCCAGTGGTCAGCTTACCGTCCGAAAAGGCACCGGCGCCACCCTCGCCGAACTGCACGTTGCTGTCCGGGTCCAGTTCTCCGTGATCGGTCATGCGCTGCACATCTTTGGTGCGGTCCTCCACGCTTTTGCCGCGCTCCAGCAGAATGGGGCGCGCACCGGCCCGGGCCAGCCACAGGGCAGCAAAAAGACCGGCAGGGCCGGCACCCACCACCACGGGGCGCTGAGTGAAAGCAGGCTTGGGCAGCGGCATCGCACGGTTGGGCTGCACCCGATCGGCGATGCCGGGCTTCAGCTTCCGCAGCACCTTCTCCTCGTTCTCCACGGTGACATCCAGCGTCATTACAAAATGGACGTCGCCCTTATCCCGGGCGTCCACGGACTGACGATAGACGGTGCAGCTGCGGAGGAGTGCGGGGGAGAGCTTCAGCTTCTGCGCCGCCAGGGAGCGGAGCAAAGCGTCATCATGCGTCAGGGGTACCGAAACATTATTGATACGCAGCAAGCTTCTCACTCCTCCTCATGCCAGCGGATGTCCTCCGGGCGGATAAAGGCCTGGGGTGGGTAATCCACCCGGGTCAGCTCCAGCCCATGGGCCGGAGCGGTCACGCCCAGGGAAAGCCTGTCCAGCGTCCGGAAGGCTTTCGCAAAGGCAGCTTCTGATCGGCGATGCTGGCCGATCTCGATCAGGGTGCCCGCAATGATGCGCACCATGTTGTACAGGAAAGCGTTGCCGTGAATAGACAGCGTGATGACGTCTCCGCTGCGCCCCACGGAAACGCGGTCGATGGTGCGGACAGTGGTTTTGGCGGTTCCGCCGGAGGCCTGGTAGGCCGCGAAATCATGAGTACCCAGCAATGCGGGGACCGCGGCCTGCATGGCGGTTTCGTCAAGTGGAACGGGCACGTGGGCATGGGTGTTTCGCAGCAGCGCGCTGCCATGGCGGCTGTTGATGATGCGGTAGGTATATTCCTTGCCGCAGGTCATGAAGCGGGCATGAAAATCCTCGGGAACGGCCTGGGCCGCCTGAACCCGGATATCCCGGGGCAGCATGGTGTTCAGCACAAAGGGATATTTCTCCGGCGGAATGCGGCTGGAGGTGTCGAAGTGGGCTCGCTGCCCCAAAGCATGGACACCCGCGTCCGTACGGGAGGCGCCGGTAATGACGATCCGCTCCCCGCAGGCCCGGGTAAGGGCTTCCTCCACTACCTGCTGCACGGCCAGGCCGTTGCTCTGCCGCTGCCATCCGGCATAGGCCGTGCCGTCGTATTCAATGGTCAACAGTATTCTTTGCATGCTTTTACCTGTTCTGTCAGAAGGGGAGGATGCCGGCATTGACCAGGTGTCCTTCGCCGATGAAGAAGACGATAAGCAGGATCAGAACCCCCAGAGCGATCCAGTCATTGCGGGTGATCTTCAGTACGCGCAGGCGGGTACGCCCCTCGCCACCGTGATAGCAGCGGGATTCCATGGCCATGGCCAGATCACCCGCCCGGCGGAAGGCGCTGACGAACAGCGGCACCAGCAGGGGGATCATGGCCTTGGCACGTGCCAGCAGGTTGCCGGATTCAAAATCCGCGCCGCGGGCCATCTGTGCCTTCATGATTTTGTCGGCCTCATCCATCAGGGTGGGGATGAAGCGCAGGGCGATGGACATCATCATGGCCAGCTCATGCGCCGGGAAGTGAATGACCTTCAGGGGCTTCAGCAGCAGCTCGATGCCGTCGCTCAGGGCAATGGGGGAGGTGGTCAGGGTCAGCAGGGAGGTGCCGATGACCAGGAAGCACAGGCGCAGGGAGTAGTGCACCGCGTGCAGCAGACCGCCGGAGGTGATCTTCAGCCAGCCCCAGTCGATCAGCGGCGTTCCGTCCGTGGTGAAGAACAGGTTCAGCACGAAGGTCAGTACCAGGATGAGCCGCAGCGCCTTCAGGCCCTTCAGGAGCATTTTGAAGGGGACATTGCTCAGACGGGCGCACAGGTATACAAAGCCCAGAATGACCAGATAGCCGAACAGGGAATGGACCATGAAGACCGCCACGATCATCAGGATGGTCAGGATGATCTTCATGCGGGGATCCAGCCGGTGCACCAGGCTGTCCACCGGATAATACTGTCCCAGGGTGATGTTTTTAAGCATGTGCCTTCATCCCCTTCCAGAGCCGCAGGATGGCCTCGCGCAGTTCCTCCTGCGTATACAGGTCGGCAGGCAGAGCAAGCCCTTCCGCACGGAGCCGGGCACAGAGCTTGGCCGCCTCCGGCACATCCAGCCCGATCCGCTGCATGGTTTCCGCCTGGGAGAAGACGGCCCGGGGTGTATCGTACATGACCAGCTCGCCCTTGCTCATGACCAGGATCTTGGTAGCGAGACCGGCCACATCGTCCATGCTGTGGCTGACCATGATCACGGTGGTGTGCCCTTCCGCGTGCAGATCCCGGATCATGCCCAGGATACGGTCGCGCCCCCGGGGATCCAAACCGGCAGTGGGCTCATCCAGGATCAGCACCCGGGGCTCCATGGCAAGCACACCCGCGATGGCCACCCGGCGCATCTGGCCGCCGCTCAGTTCAAAGGGAGAGCGCTCGGCATACTTGTTGTAATCCAGCTGTACATGGGCCATGGCGCTGCGCACCCGGCGGTCGATCTCCTCGTCCGTCAGCCCCAGGTTTTTGGGCCCGAAGGCAATGTCCTTGGCAACGGTCTCCTCGAACAGCTGATATTCCGGGTATTGGAAGACCAGACCGATCTTCTGCCGAATGGCCCGGCGATTGACCTTCTCACCGTTCAGATCCTCACCGTCGATCAGGATCTGACCGGCCGTGGGCTTCAGCAGACCGTTCAGGTGCTGCACCAGCGTGGATTTGCCGCTGCCTGTGTGCCCTACCACGGCCACAAACTCGCCGTCGTCGATGGTCAGGGAGACGTTCCGGATCGCGGTAGACTGGAAGGCGCTGCCCTCGGAATAGGTATGCGTCAGTCCTTTGATTTCGATAGGCATGCGCACACCTCCCTGACCATATCATCCACGGAAAGAACATCGCTGCCGATGGGCATGCCGCTCTTGCGGAGCTCATCCGCCAAAGAGGTCATGTGCGGCACATCCAGATGCAGCTCCCGCATCTGGTCCACCTGGCGGAAGACCTCCACAGGCTTGCCACTCAGCCGGACCTGACCGCCATGGACCACCACGACCCGGTCGGCCAGCACGGCCTCCTCCATATAATGGGTGATCCAGACCACGGTAATGCCCTTGGTCCGGTTCAGACGCAGGATAGTATCCAGTACTTCCTTACGGCCGGAGGGATCCAGCATGGCGGTGGCCTCGTCCGCGATGATGACGCTGGGCTCCATGGCCAGGATGCCGGCGATGGCCACCCGCTGCTTCTGGCCGCCGCTGAGGGTGCTGGGCTCGCTGTGGGCGAACTCGCTCATGCGCACCGTAGCTAGAGCGGATTCCACCCGGGCAAGCATCTCCGGCTGCGGGACCCCCATATTTTCCAGACCGAAGGCCACGTCCTCCTGGACCACGGTGGCCACGATCTGATTGTCGGGATTCTGGAAGATCATCCCGGCCTGCTGACGGATATCCCACACGCGGTCATCATCGGCGGTGTCCATCCCACAGACCACCACCCGGCCTTCGGTGGGAACATATAAGGCGTTCATCAGCTTGGCCAGGGTGGATTTGCCGCTGCCGTTGTGGCCCAGCACTGCCACGAATTCGCCCGGCTGTACCGCCAGGTCCACCCCGTTGACGGCGGGCTCGGACGCTTCCTCATAGGTGTATCCGGCATGCTCTGCCAGGATACGCGCTTTGGTTGACTCCATGGTTTTCTCCTTTTTCCGCGGAACGGTCACGGCCGGTGAAGGTCCGTGCTTTTTTCCGCGGCTCCGATATTGTACCACAGGGGCGGGCATTCTGCAAGCAATGCAACAAAAAGCACCGGCATTTCTGTCGGTGCTGAAAGATTGAAGATCCTCAGGAGATGAACTTGCGGACCATGATCATGGAGACCAGATCGCCCACGGCGCAGACGATCAGGGAGACACCGATGAAGGTCCACAGGGCCAGTGTCATGCCGAAGGGATTCACCGCGGCGATGATGCCCAGGATCATGGTCAGGGCAGCGTCCAGCGCGGGAATGAACCAGCGGCCCACATGCAGACGGAAATGGTCTACGGCCCACTGCAGCTTGACGATGCTCAGCACGATCATCACCAGACCATACAGCAGGGTCAGGGCAGGGAACAAGCCGGCCAGCCAGCTGTTGTTGATCGCCAGGAATACGCCCAGCACGGTCAGCAGGATACCGATGCTCAGCTTGTTGCCACGGATGGCTTCCTCCGCGGGATCACGGAAATAGCCGATGACGGAGACCAGGCCGTACAGCGCCATGCCGATACCGATCAGGGTGCAGATGATGTTGGTAAAGCCCACGGGATCAATCAGCAGCAGAACGCCGATGATGATCTCCGCCGCGCAGGCGGCAAGGCTTTTCTGGTAGGTCATGAAGGGCTTCATGGATCGTCACTCCTTTGCTTGTGCTCAGGTAAAGGAAACATACTTTTCCTTGGGGGCCTTGGCGGGCTAGGCAGCCAGCTCGTGCATCATGATGATAGACTGATCCTGGTTGGTGACCTTTTCACACTTGGCGGTCAGCTTGATGAAGGAACGGCTGCTGGGGGATACGGTGCCCTGGCAGACCCAGCCGATCTTGGCGATATCGTTGGCACAGCAGGTCATGGCATAGCGGCCGAACAGATAGTAGCCATCCGGCAGGCCGTTATCGGGGAAGGGCTGGCCCACGAGCCGTACGGTCTTGCCGTCGTAGCGATCGGCATGGTCCAAGGCGTCCATGTAGAAGGTGCCCATCTGTTCATCGGTGATATCGATGATGGGCGCCTTCATATCATAGGGCAGGTCCTCATCCGCCACGCCGTCCACGGTGGTGCCGTCGGTCAGCTCGAACAGGATATTGCAGTTGGGGTTGAAGGACTTGATCTGGCGGCGCCACTGGCTGATGGGATGCTCCGGCTTGCAGCGGTTGATCAGCACCAGATCGGCCTCCCGCATGGGATCGGTCAGCTGCTGGCGCACGTTGGTCATGTAGTTGTCGAAGGTGGTGCCGTCCGCCAGGGTGATGACCTGGACGTACTCCCAGTGGGGCGGCAGCTTGATGCTTCCCAGCCGCTCCAGCTTCCAGAACGTGTTGTATTCCATGATCACACGCTCGGGCTTGTAGCGGGCGTTCAGCTCCTTCAGCTTCAGGGAGGTCAGCTCCTCGGGCTCCTCCAGCGTGACCAGGATGCTGTTGTGGTCGTTGAGCAGATCGGTGTCGTACTCTTCCACGCCTTCCTCACAGCAGATGATCAGGGTCTTCTGTCCGGAGGTAAAGCCGTCATCCGTCAGCATGGAATGGATCATGGTGGTCTTGCCGCTCTCCAGCATGCCGGTCATCATGTATACGGGGATGATCTCCTGCTGCCTCATGCCTTAAACAGCTCCTTCAAAGCCTTCTTTTCCACATGGACGCCGATCACGCAAAGGCGGCCGGTGTAATCCGCCGCGCCGGGACGCATCTGCAGCTCGCCGGGCACATAGTCAAACTGGAACCACTCGCCGGCAGCATTCTGCAGGATGCCCTTGGCGCGCAGGATCTGGCCGTACTCTTCCTCATCAGAAAGCTTGGCGACCAGCTCCCGGATCTCATCCTGTTCATAGCGGCGGGCCGTCTCCACGCCGATGTTCTCGAAGATCTCATCGGCATCATGCTCGCCGTCATGGTGATGGTGATGATGGTGATGGTGGCAGCTGCAGTTGGGATCGTCGCACTCGCCGTCGTGATGGTGGTGATGCTCATGCTCATCCTCGTCGTCGTCATCATCATCGTCGTCATGATGATGGTGATGCTCGTGCTCCTCCTCGTCGTCATCATCATCGTCCTCGTCGTCGTGATGGTGATGATGCTCATGTTCCTCGTGCTCGTCGTGGTCATGATGGTGATGATGATGCTCGTGCTCGTCTTCCTCGTCGTCATCATCGTCCTCGTCCACCAGCTCCACCTCAATGGGCTTGCCGTTTTCGATGACCTGCAGCATTACGTCTGCATCCAGCTCGTCCCAGGGGGTGGTGATGATGCGGGCGTCGGGGTTCTGCTCGGCCACCAGGGCGCGGCTCTTTTCCACGCGGTCGGCGCTCAGCAGCTGGGTACGGCTGAAGATGATGGTGGAGGCATGCTTCACCTGATCGATGAAGAACTCACCGAAGTTCTTCATGTACATACGGCACTTGCCGGCGTCCACCACGGTGGCGGAGCCGCTGATCTCGATATCGTCATGGCGGGCACGGCACTTTTCGATGGCAGCAATGATCTCGCTCAGCTTGCCGACGCCGGTGGGCTCCACCAGAATACGGTCGGGATGATAGGTGGCGATCAGCTCATCGATGGACTTCTGGAAATCACCGGCCAGGGTGCAGCAGATGCAGCCGCTGTTCAGCTCGTTAATGACGATGCCGGCATCCTTCATGAAGCTGCCATCCACGCCCACTTCACCATATTCGTTCTCTACCAGAATGACCTTCTCGTTCTTCAGGAAACCGGTCAGCAGCTTCTTGATGAGGGTCGTCTTGCCCGCGCCCAGGAAGCCGGAAATAATGTTGATCTTAACCATGGTTGTACGCTCTCCTTTTACTATGACACCATTGGGGAATGAAACCGTTTCATTTCCCTAACCTTTATTATACCACGTACGTCAAGAGGTAAATGCAATTTTTACTGCAATTTTGCGGCCATTTTCAGGGCATCCAGAATTTCTTCGGTGATCTGAAGCGGATAGCCGTCCTCCGTCACCTGGGGAACGCCGATCACGCCGTCCACACTGCCCAGGGCCACGGTACGGGCGATAAAGTCCCGGACCTGTGCAAAGGTGGGCAGCAGGGGCAGTACGGTCAGCTGCTGCAGCGCGGCGCACAGCCCGTAGCCGCCCCAGTTGGAGACTGTGGCGATCAGCGGGTGATCCACCTCCACTGTACAGGGGCACAGGGGCAGCTTCTCCGCGATGATATCCGCCAGGCTGCCCATGCCGATCTCGTTGCCGCCATCGCCGACGCCGATGGAGGGGATCCTGCCGTGACTCAGCGTGAACAGCCGGTCGATGGGCGCGGTATGATGCCGTATGCTGACGCCGTGCATGTTCATGTACTCCCCAACGCGGTTGATGCCGCAGCGCTCCAGGGCAAACAGCAGCACCGGCTGATATTGCTCCAGCAGTCCCTGCAGGAAGGCATCCTCCGTGTCATAGGGAACATAGACGGTTTCGAGACCCTCCGGCTCGAAGTATCCGCGGCAGAGCTCATCCACCACTATGACCGGATGAAAGCCCAACCGCTCCAGCGCCTTGGCAACGGCCCAGGTGCCGGAGGGGCCGTCGGTCTCCGCAAAGCCGCGGACATAGAAGCCGGTGGTCAACAGCACCACGCCGCGGGGCAGCGCCAGCACAGCCTGTGCCGCCTGATGACAGAAGTCCGGAGGCAGATGGGGCGCCAGCAGGTCCATGCCCCGCTCCGGGTATCGCAGGATGATCTCCTCAATGCACGGTGCGCCGTTCATGAAAGGACCTCCCGGATGGGCGCGACAGTCACGCCCTCCCGCTGCAGCGCCTCCCGGATCCGGTGCGCGAAGGCCACAGCCTTGGGCTGATCACCGTGAAGGCAGACAGAGTCGGCGTGAACGGGGATCATTTTGCCGGTGATCGAGCGGACGCAGCCATCCTTGACCATGGACAGGGTGCGGGCGATGGCTTCGTCCTCATCGGTGATCATGGCGCCCGGCTTGGAACGGGACACCAGGGAACCGTCCTCCTCATAGGCGCGGTCGGCGAACACCTCACAGGCGCAGCGCAGGCCATGGCGCTCTCCGGCCAGCAGCATCTGGCTGCCGCTGAGGCCCAGCAGAATCAGGCTGGAATCCACGGCTGCAATGGCCTCTGCGATGGCGTCCGCCAGCACTGGGTCCTTGCCGGCCATGTTGTACATGGCACCGTGGGGCTTCACGTGCTGCAGCTTCAGCCCGTGCTCCAGACAGAAAGCGTTCAGCGCGCCGATCTGGTACTGGACCATGGCCTTCAGCTCGGCAGGAGAGACAGACATATTCCGGCGGCCGAAGCCCACCAGATCCGGATAGCCGGGATGCGCACCGACCGCGACCTTCAGACCGGCAGCCATTTGGACGGTTTGAGCCATGACAAGGGGATCGGAGGCGTGAAACCCGCAGGCGACATTGGCGGAGGAGATCGCGGGCAGCAGCTCGCGGTCCATGCCGCAGGTGTAATTGCCGAAGGATTCGCCGAGGTCGGCGTTCAGATCAACCAGCATAAAGGGTTCCTCCGCTTCTCAATATTTCAGCTGCACGTTGGGTACATCGGTGATGAGCATATGTCCCGGCGCGTGGGTGATGACGAATTCCGGCTTGCTGGCCATCACGGCGGCCTGAGGGGTCACACCGCAGGGCCAGAAGACAGGTACTTCTCCGGGATGGATGGTCACGCTGTCCCCGAAGTCCGGATGACAGATATCCTGAATGCCGATGGCGGAAGGATCGCCGATATGGATGGGAGCACCGTGCACCCGGGGCATGCCGCCGGTCACCAGCACGCTGCGCACCACCTGGTCCGCGGGCATGGGCCGCATGCTGACCACCATATTGCCGTGGAAGATGCCTGCGGGAGCGCAGGGAATATTGGTCAGGAACATGGGCACGTTGCGGTTCTCCTCAATATGCCGCACGGGAACGCCGGCGGACAGCAGCTCACTCTCAAAGGAAAAGCTGCAGCCGATGAGAAAGCTGACCAGGTCGTCCCGCCAGAAGGCGGCAACGTCGGTATACTCTCCGGTCAATACTCCGTTTTTCCAGACCCGGTAGCGGGGCAGATCGGTGGCGATATCTGCCCCCTTTGCGATGGTGTGCAGATACCGGTCGCCGGTATCGCTGACCTCCAGCAGGGGACAGGAGCGGGGATTGCGCTGGGCGAACAATAAGAAATCATAGGCAAGCGCTTTGGGCAGAATGACCAGATTGGCCTGGGCATAACCGGCACACATACCGGCGGTGGGCCCGGTGATCTCGCCTTTACGGATCAGGGCCCGGACCTCCTGGGGAGACATTTCAGCATAAGACATGGGGTATCATCTCCTGATTCAACAATGGACGAACCTATTATAAAAGCAGGTCCGGGCCGTGTCAATCGTTTTATCCGGCAGAGAAATTCAAATCGCCTCTTGTATCCGGGCGTTTCATCTGTTATAATATGGGAAGCACCCCTGATTTGAAAGGAGATTTTCCATGACTGAACTTCTGCTGGGCATCAGCTCCGCTGTTGCCGAAACGGCCACTACGGCCGCAACGACCGCTGAGACCGCGACCGATGCCACCACGACTGCTACCCTGGGCATTGCGGAAATCATCTCTATGTTCCTGCCCATGATCCTGATCTTTGTGGTCTTCTATTTCTTCCTGATCCGTCCCCAGCGCAAGAAGGACAAGCAGGTCAAGAAGATGCTGGATAACCTGAAGGTTTCCGACCGTATCTGCACCATCGGCGGCATTTATGGCACCATCACCGGCATCAAGGATGACACCATCACCCTGAGCGTCGGCAACCAGAACATGAGCATGGTGGTTGCCCGCTGGGCCATCCGCAGCGTGGAAGAGATCGCCATCGAGAACGATGCCGAGGCGCTGAACTGAGCGCTCTGCCTTCCCAAAGACCCGCAAGGGTCTTTTTTAATACCTTTTCATAAGATGTTAATAAAACGTAAAATTATGCAATCTTTCGTCAAACTCTTTTCAAATATCCGGCTTTATGGTATAATGCAGTCTGTATCCCTGTGGATTTCTTTCGCGAGAAGTAAGGAGTGCTTGAAGATGAAACGCATTGTCTGTCTGATGCTGGCAGCGCTGATGCTGATCCTGTGTGTGGTGCCCGCGGTGGCTGAAACCAAGCCCCAGCCCATCAGCAAGGTGGATTATGAGGACCTGCCGGAGCCCGGCAACGGGCAGCATCATTATCTGCTGCTGTGCCAGGATACCTGGGCAGACCACAGCACACTGGGCCACATCGACGGCATTGTGCTGGTGACGCTGGATACCCGGACGCACCGCGTGATGTTCACCTCCATCATCCGCGAGGCCCTGGTGGAGCGCCCGGATGGCGTCATCGGCCGCATCAATGACGTGGCGCGCCGATTCTCCCTGGAGGACCTGTGCCAGGTCATCAGTACTCATCTGGGGGTGAAGGTGGAGAAATATATCCTCTTTAACTTCAGCCATATCCAGTCCATTATCGACTTCCTGGGCGGTGTGGATATCACCATCAACTCCTCGGAGGCCAACTATCTGACCCGGTATGCCATCTCCAAGACTTCGACCACCCCCTCTGTGCGCGGCGCGGGTACCTATCATTTCGGTGGGCATGCCGCGGTCATCTATATGCGCATCCGCAAGGCCGGCGGCGGCGGTGACTTCATGCGCACCCAGCGTGTGCGTACGGTGCTCTCCACCCTGACAGACCAGTGCCGCAACATCAGCTACGAGGATGCCCGCAGCCTGGTGGATGAGGTGCTGGACAACTCCTCCAAGACCAACATCAGCCTGGAGGAGATGATCGAGGCCATGGAGTATTGCTTTGACCTGCGGGACTGCACCATAGAAGAGCTGCGCATCCCTCAGGACGGCGACTCCCATGGCATTACCTATGCCGGCATGAGCGTGCATGAGGTGGACTGGGAAGCCAGCCGGGCCAAGATGGCGGACTTCCTGCAGAACAGCTGGCTGGTGGTGGATGACGACGAGGATGAGGAATAAGCATGAGATGCCCTCAGTGTGGACAATGGAATATTGCTTCTGTGCCGATCTGCAAGCGCTGCGGTACCTCCCTCCGTGCGGCGGAAGCGGCGCAGAAGCAGGAGGAACAGAACGGCTGGCAGCAGAACCTCAAAAATAACGGCCATGCCCAGGCCTATCTGCGCGTGAATGAGGACGGCGAGATCGACGCCACCGCAGACGCCCGGGACTCCCTGGCGGATGAGATGGCGGAGCTGAAGGAGCGCAAGGAAATGGGTGCCCGTCAGCTGCGCAGGCTCCGTCAGGAAGGCGCGCGGCGCGGCGCGGCTCCCTCCGGCATGAGCATCCGGACTCACCAGTCGGTGGATACCTTCTGGAGCCACATGGATGAGCCGGAGGAACAGGAGGAGGTCCGCCCGACCACCGGCAGCAGGACCAGCGTACAGCGCGGCGGAAAGCATCCGGAGCGGGGCGGCTCCTGGTCGGACAGCCAGGCACTGGATCCGCTGTGGACGGAGCATACCGCTTATGACAGCCGGGGCTCGCTGCCCAACAAAAACGCTTTCTCCGGCAAGCTGCCCGGTAAGCACAAGCATCTGCGGCGGTTCGTATATACGCTGTCGCTGCTGCTGTGCGGCGCGCTGCTGGCGGTGGGCGGCTACCTCGGGTATCAATGGTATCAGGAGCACCGGGCGGTGACTACCGAGGCCAACAAGGCGCTGATCACCGCCTCCATCAAGAATGACCTGGCGGCCCATACCATCCAGATCCCCGGGACGGATGGCCAGCAGATCTATATCCGCTAGCTGCATACCAATTATATGGTCATCGACGGCTACGCGACCATCGAGATCGAGGATCACACCTGGTACGATGATATCGCCGATCTGCAGGCGGAGACCATGGAGGTTTCCCTGACGCCCTTTGTGCAGACGGCGGCGGGCCAGCAGCAGCCCCTGGATATCATCACCTATGAGATCGAGATCCCCCTGAGCCCCATTACGCTGGTATCGCCGGATTCCCTGTATACCGATGTGGTGACGGCCATGTATTCCCTGAAGTTCACGGTGCGTCCCGGCTCCACCGTCTATATGAATGATAACAATATCTCGGATACCGTGGATTCCAGCGACGGCTCCCTGACCTACAACGCGACGGTGCAGCCCGTGGGTGACAATGTGTTCAACTTGCGGGTGCGCTCCCCCTATTGCCGGGAAAGCTCCCTGACGGTGACCCTGTACCGCGAGCCCCAGGAGATCCCGCTGGACCTGGCGGCGGATACCTACACCTCCACCACGCTGCATGAGCTGGAGATCCAGTGCACCACGCTGCCCGGTGCCACGGTGGATGTGCTGTCCTCCCATACGGACCTGAACGTGACAGACCTGGATTCCACCGGCGAGTTCTCCTTCTATGCTGTGTTTGACGTGATCGGCGACAATACGGTGACCATCACGGCCAGCTATCCTGGCAAGAAGACCACCGTGGTGAACTACGTGATCTACTATGTGCCCACGGCCTCCGAATATACGGTGAAGGCCTGGCCGCTGTCCGAAGCGGAATACGCGGAGTTGGTGAGCAATATTACTTACCGCGCGGAGCACAATCAGGTATACGTTGTGATGGCGAAGCTGGCCTACACGGTCTCAGATAAGCCGCAGATGGGCGTGTTCTATACCAGTACGGACGGCAAGAGCCAGCCGGTGCTGGTGGAGAACTTCACCAGTACCACCTGGGAGGTAGGCACCTATTACCGGATCTACGGTGATGCCTACGGTACCTACGACGGTATGCCCTGGCTGTGCGGCCGTTATACCTACAAGAACTGATGTTGAGGAGTGACTGCGATGCTGAAAAGAATGATCGCCCTGCTGACCTGCATGATGCTGATGGTTGCCTCCGCCTCCGCTTTGGAAATGGCGGACCCGCTGACCGGCGTGTGCTGCTATCCGGAAGGCAGCACCGAGGCGGATGCCACCTATGTTTACCGCTATGCCTATCCTCAGGTGGCGGGAGACAGCGACCTGGCGGTGACGGTAAACGATGTGTACGCCTATGAGGCGGATTATATCGAAACGTTTACAACGCCGATCAACGGCGAAATGTATGGGGAAGGGGAGGAGCAGTACTACACCAACCTGACCTTCGACATCACCTGCTGCACGGACGAGCTGCTCTCGGTGCGCTTCCTGACGGAGGAATATACCGGCGGTGAGCCCTATACCAAGATCTCCGCGCATGTGTTTGCGCTGACCGGAAGCAAGGCCGGTACGGTGACCAGCCTGCCCTATCTGCTGGGCATCCTGGATATCGATGAGGATGATGAGTGGCTGCAGGACCGTCAGACCGCCAAGGCGGATACCTGCGTTCGCGGCATGATCTGGGAACTGCTGCAGGATCAGGTGGCTGACGGCACGATCGTGTTCTACGATGATGTGGACGAGGAGTTCTTCGAGGGCTGCTTCTATCCCGAGGAAGACTTCTATGTGGACGAGGACGGCGCGTTCGTGTTCTTCCTGCAGGAGGACAGCGTGGCGCCTGCCTCCTACGGCATCCTGACCTTCCGCTTCACCATGGACGAGATCCTGGACGAACTGTAAAACGGAACAAATGAAAAGCATGCACATCCATTGCGGTGCGCATGCTTTTTTTGACGGCTTATTCGGCGGTCTCCGTTTCGTACTCATTGTAGATCCAGTCGCGGATCCGATCCATCAGCTCGGGCGACTTGCGGCCCACGGGCTGACCGTCCAGTGTATCGGCAAAGATGCACAGCTTGCTGGAGGAGGTCACGATGATCTCATCGGCGTTGCGCAGATCCTCCAGGGTGAAGGGCACCTCATTGACGGCAACCCCCAGCGCCTTGCAGGCCTTGATCAGGTGCGCGCGGGCGATACCGGGCAGGATCAGGTTATCGCAGGGGGCAGTATACAGCTGGCCGTTCTTCAGAATGGAAACATTCGAATGGGCGCATTCGGTCACGCGGGTGCCGTGCATCAGGTCCGGCCGCCACAGCACACACTCGGTGCAGCCGGCCCGCTCCGCCTTTTCAGCGTAGACCGTGGCGGGGATCAGATTCAGCGTCTTGATGTTGCAGTGAAAATAGCGGGTATCCTCGGCGGTGTTCAGCTTCACGGGCTTCTTGCCATCGGCCATCTTCAGGGGCTTCAGGGTGACCCACAGATTGCCGGGTCCCTTGGTGAAGAGATGATCGCGGACGCCGGTGCCGCGGGTCAGCTGATAATAAACAAATAGATCACCGCTGTCCATCTTGTGCACCAGGTCATTCAGCAGGGCCTTCAGCTCCTCCTTGGTGCAGGGCATCTCCATTTCCAGCATGGCGGCGCTGTTGAAGAAGCGGTCCACATGCTCATCCAGAGCGAAGATGTGATAATTGCGGCAGGGCTGCGCATCGTAGACGCCGTCGCCGAAGTAGCAGACGCGGTCGTTCATGGGGATCATCATTTCTTCCAGCGGACCGTACTTGCCGTTATAGTAGCCGAGCATTTTCATGGGGAGTGTACCTCCGTACATTGAATTCGCGTTCATGATAGCACCGGGCGAAGGCTTTGTCAACGGGTGCGGAAAATGAAAATCCCTTCCGCGAAACACGGAAGGGAAATCGTATGATTACTTCACCAGCATCTCCACCAGCTTCTGGCTGCGGGCCAGGAATGCGGTGATCTGGTCATTTTCCAGGGGCGCGGCGGACATGCGGGCCAGATCGTAGACCTGCTGGCACAACATCTTCGTCAGCTCGTCCTCGGGATCGCGCTGGGCCAGGGCCTGCACGGTGGCGTTGCGGCGGTTCAGCACCAGGGTGTACATGTCGGGCATATCCTTCATGCGATAGAGCTCCTTGAAGCGGCGGCTCTGCTCGTCCTCGGTGACCACGGCGATCAGGTCCGGAGAGGCCATGCTGGCCAGCTCCACGGGCAGCTCCTCTATGGCCAGCTCCTTGCGGAACAGCGTCTGCAGGGCAGCCTGATCCAGGTCCTTGCCCTCCTCGCTGTCCTCCGTCAGGCCGGAGACGTCGGCATCCACGCGGACGAACTTCCATTCGTCGGGATTCTGGCCGGCGGTGTACTCCATGAAGTTCAGGAAGCTGGAATCGATCTCCTTGAAGTCCAGAATGCACACGTCAATGCCGCGCTGGGTGAACATATCCACGGCACCGGCCTGGCGCTTGGCATCGCTGCAGTAGTAGACCTTTTTGCCGGCCTTGTCGGCGTTACGGGTCTTGTACTCCTCCAGGGTAACATAGTTGCCGTCGGTCAGCTTGTACAGCAGCACATTCTTGACGCTGTCGTAGAACTTCTGGTCGGTCATGCAGCCGTACTTGACGAAGGGATTGATGTCGTCCCAGTACTTCTGATAGCTCTCGCGCTCGGTATTGAACAGGCTGGTCAGCTTGTCGGCCACCTTCTTGGTGATGTGGCTGGAGATGCGCTTCACGTAGCCGTCGTTCTGCAGGAAGGAGCGGCTGACATTCAGGGGCAGGTCGGGGCAATCCAGCACGCCCTTGAGCAGCATCAGGAACTCAGGGATGACCTCCTTGATGTTATCGGCCACAAAGACCTGACCGGCGAACAGCTTGATCTGGCCCTCCCGGGTACCGAACTCCTCCTTCAGCTTGGGGAAGTACAGGATGCCCTTCAGGTTGAAGGGATAATCCACGTTCAGATGGATCCAGAACAGCGGATCGTTGTAGTCGCTGAACATGCGGTGATAGAAGCTCTTGTACTCTTCATCGGTGCATTCAGAGGGCTTCTTCAGCCACAGGGGAGCGACGTCGTTGATCTGCTCGGGCTTGGGCTCCTCAATGACCTTGGTCATCTTCTGGGTGCCGTCCTCGTTCTTCTCGCCCTCCACAGGTACATCCTTTTCGGTGGGCTTGGCGTTGGCATCCTCCAGCATGATGGGGAAGGTCATGTAGCCGCAGTAGCGCTTCAGGACCTCGCGTACGCGGTAGAGCTCCAGGAACTCCTTCTCCTCGTCGCTCACATGCAGGATGATGGTGGTACCGTGTTGGGTACGGCTGCCCTCGCTGATCTCGAAGTCCATGCCGTCATTGGACGCCCAATGCACGGGCTCGGCGCCCTCGGTCCAGGACAGGGTCTCGATCTCCACCTTCTCGCTGACCATGAAGACGGAATAGAAGCCCAGGCCGAAGTGGCCGATGATGTCGGCCTTGTCGCCTTCCTTGCCTTCGAATTGCTTCATGAATTCGGTGGCGGAGGAGAAGGCCACCTGATTGATGTAGCGGCGCACCTCATCGGCGGTCATACCGATGCCGGTATCGGTGATGCGCAGCTCCTTGGCCTCCTTGTCCACGGTGACGGTGACGGACATGGGTTCGTCAGTGCCGGGATTCAGCACCTTGTACTTGGTGATGGCGTCGCAGCCGTTGCTGACCACCTCACGCAGGAAAATATCCTTGTCGGAGTAGAGCCAGCGCTTGATGACGGGCATGATATTCTGCGCGTCAATGGAGACGCTGCCCTTTTCCATTTCAATTGCCATATCATGTGCCTCCTTAATGCAAGAACCGGATGGGTTCGTGTGGTTGAAATCAGCCGAAGCAACTCGGCGAGAGGTATTGTAGCACGGTTTGAATGGAAAATCAAGAGAAAATTAGCACTCAACGCAAATGAGTGCTAACAAAAATATATCAAAGAAAACTGCCGCTCCTTTTGCAGAGCGGCAGCATAGGATCACCAGGGGTTATTCGGCAACGTCGGTGGCGGTAGCGGCTTCCGCGGCAGCGGCGGCGGCGGCAGCGGCACGGTCCATGGCGTCACGGTCGATCACGGCACCGGCCTCTTCCACCCACTGGGAAACGACCTCGTTGTAACGGGCGTCCTGGGCGTTGGTCAGCGCGGTGTTGTACAGCTCATCATGAACATCGGCCAGCGGCACGGGGCCTTCTTCCACATCGCCGGCATAGTAGCAGATGTAGTAGCCGTAGCTGCCCAGGGCCTTGTCGCTGTGGCCACCGATCTCATTGATGCTCATGGCAGCGTTGGTGAACACGGAATCCATGTAGGTGTTGTCAGCGCAGATGGGATAGCCGGTGGCGGCGAAGGTAGCACCTTCGGCCATGCCGGGATCCTGACCCAGCTCAGCCAGCACGGTGTCGAAGTCCTCACCGGCGTCCAGGCGGGCCAGAGCGGCGTCGGCACGGGCAGCGGTGTTGGCGGCGGTGGCGGCCTCAGCCTCGGTGGCCAGGGCGGTGTAGGCTTCGTACAGGGCCTTGGCGGTGGCATAGTCGATCACATTCTGCTGCAGGGCCAGCTGGGCCTCGTCCTCGGTGGCTTCGAAGGTGGTCTCGACGGCAGCGGTCAGGGCAGGCACGGTCTTGACATCGGTGGCAGTGGCTTCGGTCTCGGCCTGGGCCACGGTGACGGTCACCTGAGCGGCCAGAGCTTCCAGATCGGCACCCTCCACGGCCTCCACAGCGGTCTGGGCGGTGGTCATGGCCGTCTGCTGCTCGGTGGCCAGGGCGGCGATGTCGGAGGCGTACTGGGTATCCTCGTCAGCATCCATAATCAGCAGGTTCTTGATGTAGCGATAGCCGGCGGGACGATAGTACACGGTGGTGCCGTTCAGCACGGCGGAGCCATAGGCGCTCAGGTTGGTCTCATAGGTGGCCTTGGCTTCGGCAACGGCGGCATCATAGGCGGCCTGGACCTCTTCCTCGGAGACGGTCACATCAGCCAGAATGTAGTTTTCCAGCTTGGTGTTCACAGCCTCGGAGATCAGGATGTCCTTGGTCACGCCGAAGTAGGAGTAGACATAATACTCAATGGTGCTGCGGGTGGTCTCGTCGATCTCTGCGGTGGTATCCACGCCGAAGTAGCTGGCGAGATAGTTGAAGTAGGAGTCGTACTCTGCATCGATCTCAGCGGTCTCTTCCTCGGAGAGCACGTCGAAGCCCAGCTCAGCGGCTTTCTTGTTCAGCACATACTCCTGAACCAGACCGCTGTACACGACCTCACGCACGTTGCTGATGATCTCAGGATCGGTGATGTCGATGCTGTAGTAATAGTTCTGATAATAATACTGCTGCAGATAGTTCAGGTAGTAATCCACGTAGTCCTGCACCACGGAGTAAGTGTAGGTGGTATCACCCACAGTGATGATGACAGGATCGGCGTCCGCTTCCACAGCGGCGGGCTCTTCCACGGGCTCTTCGGTGGGCTCGTCAGTGGGCTAATCCGTGGGCTCCTCAGTGGGCAAGTCACTGGTAAACAAAAGACGCACCTCAGTAGG
>R14__coassemble_190_pt1 | contig 51107 bp, 47 predicted proteins | sample R14__metabat2_high_PE_026 | metagenome-assembled genome bin R14 | reverse complement strand
ACACCGATGCTCGTCACGCCATCCGGGATCACAATGCTCTCCAGGCTGGTGCAGCGTTCGAACGCATACGCGTCAATGCTCTCTACACTGTCAGGGATCGTGATGCTCGTCATGTTGCTGCAGCCGGAGAACGCCTCCCCGATGCCCGTCACGCCGTCCGCGATCTCCACGGTGATAACGTCATCCATGTAATCGGGGCGCCATGGAACGTCCGTGATCTCGCCTTCGCCGCTGATGGTCAGCAAGCCGTTGCTGTCCAGCGTCCAGGTTACGCCTTCGCCGCATTCGCCGTAGGCCACGATCTTAACCGCAGTAGACACCTTCGTGCCTTCCGGGATGGCGCCCTCGGCAATGTCCAGCGCCGCCCACTGCTCGCTGTCGCCCGTAAAGACGATCTCGGTCAGCGCGCTGTTCGCGAACGCGTCCGCACCGATGGTCGTCACCGTCGAGGGGATCGTGACCTTTGTCACGCTGCTGTTTGCGAAGGCTTCCTCACCGATGGATGTGGTCCCGTCGGGGATCACCACCTCATCCACAGAGGCCGAGCCATAGAAGGCCCGGGCCCCGATGGTCTTCAGCGCCGCGGGCAGCGTCAGCACAGACGCGAACGCCGTGGCTGTGTCTCCGCAGATCGCGAAGAGCATCACAAATGCCATCACCAGGGACAGGATCCGATTGCTGCGAGTACTCATACCGATGTCTCCTCTATGTTGATCAATTATATTGCCATGATAGAAAAAGCGGGGTGCTTTATCCGTCCGCAGACGAAAGACGCCCTTCAATGATTCCAATGCCAAAAAAGGGAGATTTATCCAGCCTGCTTGTCTGCCTGCAAAAATCGCAGTATCTGGACATATCCTTGTCCTCCCCTTTTATATAATCATATTCTATTTTACTATATTTCTCGTCTGAATACAACCCCCTTTTCACACTGCTTTGAAAAAAACACATGCATTGTGCATCATGTAATTGCCATTACTGAAAGGCTTTATATATTATTTTAACCCTGCTCCACCGGAAAAATAACTTCGCCCGTTTTGATATCTACAGCCTCAACATACGAAACCGTGGCTTTGGAGAGGCACTCTTGGGCATATTGCATTCGATGATCTTCTGCTGGTTTTCCGCGGTTTTGCTTTTTTATTGCTCCCAACAAAAGAGATGAAAGCGGCGGGTACTGACCAAGGACATCTGCATCGACATCTGCGTGATCGATATGCCGGTGAGATGGGAAGAATGCGGGAACAGGTGTTCTGCTCTTTTTGATTGGGAGATACAGGATGAAACAGCTTGCACACGAAAAATATACGTATGCCCCTCAGGCGAGAAATTTTCATAAAAATCAGTAAAAATTCAGTTGCAAAGCTAAACAAATTATGGCATAATGAAATCAGTAAATCCAAAGGAGACTGCGTATGAAGGTAACGATCCGTGATGTGGCGAAGGCGGCCGGTGTTTCGCCGGCTACGGTCAGTAATGCGCTGAACGGAAAATCAGGTGTAAGCCCCCAGGTGGTGGAAAAGATCCGTGTCCTTGCCGATGGAATGGGGTACAGCATGAAGGGGAACCGGGCAGAGGCACGGCCTTATGTGCGGCTTTTGTCCATGAAGGTCCATGGTCAGGTGATCATGGATACGCAGTTTTTCGGAGAACTGATCGAATCCATCCAGCGTCGCTGCCTGGAAGAAAAGCTGGAGCTGATCATCAGCACGATCAATATCAATACGGATAAAAACTGGGAGGAGCAGCTCCGGGGCTTTTGCGCGGAGGAATGCGCCGGCCTGATCGTGCTGGGCACGGAGCTCAGTGCGGCGCAGCTGGAGCTGTTCCGCCTGTGCCGGTCACCTTTGATCGTATTGGATAATGCCTGCAGGCATATGCACTTCAACAGCGTGGTCATGGACAACATCGAGGCCGGCTTTGTAGCGACAAAACGTCTGTATGCGGCAGGACACCGGAAGATCGGTTTTATTTCCAGCAGCCTTCGCTTCAGCAATATGACCCTGCGTGGCTATGGATATAAGAACGCCATGATGGAAGAGGAAAACGCATAGCATATCGAAGAGTGGCCGGTGCGGCCGACGATCGAGGGCGCCTATGAGGACATGAAGGCTTACATCCGGTCCGGACGCGAGCTGCCGACCGCGTTTTTTGCGGGCAATGATATCATGGCTATCGGCTCCATGCGCGCCATGCGGGAAAGCGGCATCAGGGTGCCGGAGGATGTATCCATGATCGGCATGGATGATACCGACCTGTGCCTGGCCTGCTCTCCGCAGCTGACGACAATAAAGGTCTACCGCAAGGAAATGGGCCGGGTGGTCGTGGAAATGCTGCTCTCCGTGACGCCGGGCCAGAAGCTGAGCGTATCCACCACCACCATCAGTGTGGATCTGGTGGAGCGGGGCAGCGTACGGGAAATTGGTTGAAGGGAGCGCTTAAGTCATGATCTTCATGCGGTTTCCGGGTGGACTGGTCAAAGCGCTGACCTTCAGCTATGATGACGGAACGGTGCAGGACGAACGGCTTGTGCAGATCCTGAATGATCACGGAATTTTATGGCTGCAAAGAAAGCCTTCTCCTGCAAGATGTTCTATGTCTGGGGGCATACCTTTGAATTCGAGCGGGACGATAACTGGCCGGTGATGGAGCGCTTCTGTGACCGCCTGGCGGACCAGCCGACGGTGTGGTATGCCACCAACGGGGAGATCGTGGCGTATGTCAACGCGTTCAGGCAGCTGAAATTCAGCGCGGATGGCCAGATCATTGCCAACCCCACGGCTCAGACGGTATGGTTTGAGAAGGACTACGAGTTGGTAATGCTTGCTCCGGGCGAAACCAGATCTTTCCGGTTGTAAACTGAACAGAAGAATTTCTGAGGGAAAAGGCGAGAGCGCTTTGTCCTTTTTATTTCAGGCTGGTAAAAAGTTCAGCTAAAAATAAACTAAAATTTTGGTAAATGTATTGACAAACGGTGCCGTAAAGGGTTAATCTGAAATCAATCATTGGAAAGGGATGAACGGAAATGGTCTATCGTGATTATCATTTCACTGTCCCAAAGGAAAAAGAGATCCGTGTGATCACGGATACGGATGCCAAGAACGAGGCGGACGACCAGTTTGCCGTGGTGCAGGCCCTGCTGAGCCCCAGGTTTGACAATGTGGGCTTCATTGCGGCGCACTTCGGAAACCGGGTGCCGGATGCCATGCAGCGCAGCTACCGGGAGCTGGAAACGATCTTCGACAAGATGCGGTTTCCGAAGGAAGGCGTGCTCTTCCATGGCGCGGAGCACGCGCTGCCGAATACCTCCACCCCGGTGGACTCCGAAGGTGCCCGGCTGATCATCCGGGAGGCCATGAAGGAGGATCCGCGTCCGCTGTACATCACCTTCCTGGGCCCACTGACCGATATGGCCTCCGCGCTGCTGCTGGAGCCGCGCATTGCGGACCGCAACGTGACGGTCATCTGGATCGGCGGCGCGCCTTACCCGCATGGCGGTACAGAATTCAACATGGGCAACGATATCAACGCGGCCAATGTGGTCTTCAATTCCAGGGTACAGGTATGGCAGGTACCCAAGAATGTGTATGAGATGATGGCGGTATCCAAGGCAGAGCTGGAATGGAAGGTCCGGCCCTGCGGCGCCATCGGTCAGTATCTGTGTGACCAGATGGAGGAGCACAGCTATGAGGATGCTCCGCGCACCAGCCCCTTCCGCACCGGGGAGACCTGGGTGCTGGGAGACAATCCCGCCATCGGCCTGCTGCTGTATGAGCACCGCTTTGAGTTCGAGTGGCAGCTGGCCCCGCTGGTGACCGCGGAAGGCTGCTATTCTCCCGATATCCGCAATCGTCCCATCCGCGTGTACAAGCGTATTGACAGCCGGCTGATCCTGGAGGATCTGTTCTGCAAGCTGGCACTGTTCCATCAGAACCATCCGGAAAGGTAAATCGATCGACCGGGAGGGGATATCATGAAGCTGGATCAGGTGCATTATCACAAGCTGTCACCTCAGGACCAGGCCATTCTGAACGATCAGGTCAGCGATGTGCAGCGCTTTCTGCAGCTTTCGGCTGAGTTTGGCTGCGCGGAGGAAGGGCGGGCCCTGTATGAGCGGTTCCGGCAGTCTTTGGATGAGACGCTGCTGGCCTTCACACGGCTGGCGGCAGCACAGCACGATCCGGACGAGCCGGAGGATCTGGAAGGCATCCGCGCACTGCGTCCGGAGGGCCCGAGAAGGCTGCTGGACCACGTACCGGCGGATTATGGCCGGCGGCTGCGCGGTGCCTTCTATGGCCGCATGGCCGGCTGTACCCTGGGCGCGGCGCTGGAGTTCAAGCCCATCGAGATCGAAAAAGCCTGGGCGGAGCATTTCGGAGATGCTTATCCTCCGGTGGATTACTGGAGCCAGATCTACGATCCGGGCAAGCCACACTATATCACAGGACGCAAGATCGACCTGACCCGTGATCACATGGATGCCGTACCGCCGGATGATGACACCATCTATACCCTGCTGGGGCTCCTGGTGCTGGAGCAGTACGGTCCGGACTTCACCCAGGAGGACATGCGCACGGTGTGGCAGCACTATCTGCCCATTGAGGATGAGCACGGGAACCGCGGCTGCTACTGGGGGGAGCGCAACATGATGCGCAACTGGGAAGCAGGGATCCCGCTTCCGGAGGCCGGACTCCTGAACAATCCCAATCTGCAGAACATTGCCGGCTGGACCCGTGCCGACGCCTATGGTTATGCCTGCCCCGGCTGGCCGGAAAAGGCTGCAGAGCTGGCCTATAAGGATTGCTCCATCAACCACCGCCGCAACGGGGTATATGGCTCCATGTTCATGGCGGCAGCCATTGCCGCGGCCTTTGCGGTGGACGATCCGCTGGAAGCCGTGCGTATCGGCCTGACGGAGATCCCCCGGGACTGCCTCTTCAGCGAGGCGATCCGCTGGGCACTGGACCAGCACTGTGAGGATTACCTGGATGCCGCGAACCGGACCTGGGCCCGCTATGACGGTATGTTCAACGGCAGTGCCATCACCAATGCCATCCATGTGGTGATGGGCCTGGCGCTGGCGGGAAAGGATTTCACCAGGGCCATCGGCGGCACCATCGCCATGAGCGGTGACAATGACTGCACCGGCGCGACCTGCGGCAGCATCCTGGGTGCCGTGATCGGTCTGGATGCCATCCCGGAGCACTGGACCCGTCCGTTCCATGGCAGAATGCATATTTACCTGAAAGATATGCCGGAATATTTATCCATTGAGGAGGTCTGCGGACGCTTTGAGGCTTTGGCCGCAAAGACCCTCCATGCTTAAAACCGGCAACAGAAAGAGAGGTCGGAACCCAATGAGTGCAAGGATCAAACTCGGTTATGCTCCCACCCGCCGTGCCATCTTCAGTGCCCCCGCCGCGATCGAGTACCGCGGTCTCATTGCCGACAGGCTGAAGGAGCTGAATGTGGACTTTGTGGACATCGATGATATCAATGAGGAAGGTCTGCTCTATGATGACGCGGGCCTGGAGAAGATCATCGCGAAGTTCCGCGCGGAAAAGGTCGATGGCCTGTTCCTGCCCCATGCCAACTTCGGTACGGAATATGAGTGCGGCCGCCTGGCCAAGGCGCTGGGCGTGCCGGTGCTGCTGTGGGGCCCCCGTGATGAACGCCCGGACGCCAACGGCATGCGTCTGCGCGACAGCCAGTGCGGCCTGTTTGCCACCGGCAAGGTGCTGCGCCGCTTCCGGGTGCCCTTTACCTATATGAATAACTGCAACCTGGAGGATCCCGAGTTCGAGCGCGGCATCCGGGATTTCCTGGCTGTATGCAATGTGGTCAGGGTGTTCCGCTCCACCCGCATCCTGCAGATCGGGCCGCGGCCCTTTGACTTCTGGTCCACCATGTGCAACGAGGGCGAGCTGCTGGAAAAGTTCAACATCCAGCTGAGCCCCATCCCGCTGCCGGAGCTCTATGCAGAGATGCGCAAGTGGAAGGAAGAAAAGACGGAGGTGCAGAAGGTCATCGACTACTGCAGGACCAACATGATCTGCAAGATCGAGGACGAGTACCTCACCTCTGTGGCAGCGCTGAAGGTGGCCATGAAGAGCCTGGCACAGAAGTATGGCTGCAACGCCATCGCCATCCAGTGCTGGAACGCCCTGCAGGATGAGATCGGCATCATGCCCTGCGCGGCCAACTCCCTGCTGAATGAGGAAGGCATCCCGGTGGTCTGCGAGACGGACATCCACGGCGCCATCTCCCAGCTGATGGCGGAGGCGGCCACGATGAACGAGCGCCGGGTCATGTTCAGCGACTGGACGGTGCGCCATCCCGATGACGATAACGGCGAGCTGCTGCAGCACTGCGGCCCCTGGCCTATTTCCGTGGCCAGGGAAAAGCCCACCATCTGCGTGCCTGTGGCCTTCCCCCAGAACGGCGCGGTGTCTGCCGAGGCCAAGCACGGCCCCATGAGCCTGGTGCGCTTCGACGGCGATGAGGGCAACTATTCCGTGCTGCTGGGCCATGCCCGTGGCATTGACGGCCCCTGGACCCGCGGCACCTATGTGTGGGTGAAGGTGGCTAACCTGAAGCGCCTGGAGGCCAAGGTGGTGGAAGGCCCGTACATCCACCATGTGGCGGCCATCCATGGCGATATCGTGCCGGTGATCTACGAAGCCTGCAAGTACCTGGGCCTTACGCCCGACCTTTACGATCCCATTGAGGACAAGGTGAAGGCTTATCTGCATGGCGAAGACGTTGTGTTTGACGAGGTGTAAGCAATGGCAGAAAATCTGACGGCCCTGTCCTACCGCCTGCGTCAGCATGTGCTGGATATCGTCATGGCGGGCAAGGGCGGACATATCGGCGGCGATATGAGCGTGATCGATACGCTGGTCACCCTGTACTTTGATCAGATGAATATTTCTCCGGAAAACATGGATGATCCGAACCGCGACCTTTTCGTGCTTTCCAAGGGCCATAGCGTGGAGGCCTATTATGCCGTGCTGGCTGAAAAGGGCTTCTTCCCCTATGAGACCGTGCTGTCGGAATTCAGTCAATTCGGAAGCAAGTTCATCGGGCATCCCAACAACAAGCTGCCCGGCATCGAGATGAACAGCGGCTCCCTGGGCCATGGCCTGCCGGTCTGTATCGGTATGGCCCTGGCTGCCCGGATGGACGAACGTCCTACCCGTGTGTATACGGTGATGGGCGACGGCGAGCTGGCAGAAGGCTCCGTATGGGAGGGTGCCATGGCTGCCGGTCATTACAGGCTGGATAACCTGTGCGCTGTGGTGGACCGGAACCGCCTGCAGATCTCCGGCTCCACCGAGGATGTGATGCATCACGACGATCTGGGGGCCCGCTGGGCTGCCTTTGGCTGGCATGTGATCCAGGCGGACGGCAACAGCATCCCCGCCCTGCATGAGGCCTTTGAAGAAGCCAGAAAGACCAAGGGTCAGCCCACCGTGATCATCGCGAACACCACCAAGGGCTGCGGCTCTCCGGTGATGGAGAACAAGGCTGCCTGGCATCATAAGGTGCCCACGGCCGAGGAGTACGCGCAGATCATGGCAGACCTGAAGGCCAGAGAGGAGGCGGCACTGCATGAATAAGATCCCGAATCGCCAGGCCATCTGTGATGTGCTGATGGAGCAGGCAGCCACCGATCGCAATATTGTGGTGCTGTGCAGCGACAGCCGGGGCAGCGCCTCCATGACGCCCTTTGCAAACGCCTTCCCGCGGCAGTTTGTGGAGGTGGGCATAGCGGAGCAGAACCTGGTGAGTATCTCCGCCGGCCTGGCCAAATGCGGCAAGAAGCCTTTTGCGGCGTCCCCGGCCTGTTTCCTTTCCACCCGCAGCTATGAGCAGTGCAAGGTGGACGTGGCCTATTCCAATACCAATGTGAAGCTGATCGGCATCAGCGGCGGCGTCAGCTATGGCGCGCTGGGCATGAGTCATCATTCCGCCCAGGATATCGCCGCCATGAGCGCCATTCCGAACATGCGCGTCTATCTGCCCAGCGACCGCCATCAGACACGCAAGCTGGTGGAGGCCCTGCTGCAGGATACAAAGCCGGCATACATCCGCGTCGGCCGCAACCCCGTGGAGGATATTTACGACGAAACCCATACGCCCTTTGCGATGGACAAGGCTACCGTGCTGCAGGAAGGTACGGAGGTGCTGATCGTTGCGTGCGGTGAGATGGTGCGTCCTGCCCGCGCGGCGGGAGAGATCCTGCGGCAGATGGGACACAGCACCACGGTGCTGGACATGTACTGTGTGAAGCCGCTGGACAGGGAGAGCGTGATCCGCTATGCGTGCGGAGCGAAGGTGGTCGTCACGGTGGAGGAGCATTCTCCCTTCGGCGGCCTGGGTTCCATGGTGGCGCAGGTCGTTTCGGCTGAGTGCCCCACCAGGGTCTTCAACATGGCGCTGCCGGACGCGCCGGTCATCACCGGTACCTCCCGGGAGGTCTTTGATTACTATGGGCTGAACGCGGACGGCATTGTGAAGACGACACTGAAGGGGCTTTGAGCTATGGCAAAGTATATCATCGGCATCGACCAGAGCACCCAGGGCACCAAGGTCATGCTCTTTGATGAAAAGGGCAGTCCCATGCTGCGTCTGGATCGTGCCCATCGCCAGATCATCGATGAGCGCGGCTGGGTGGAGCATGACCCCGGAGAGATCTACGCCAACCTGATCGCTCTGGTGAAGGAACTGCTGGACAGAAGCGGCATTGACGGAGCGGACGTGGCAGCTGCAGGCATCAGCAATCAGCGGGAGACAACGCTTGCCTGGGATCGAGGCACCGGGAAGCCGGTCTACAACGCGGTGGTCTGGCAATGCGCCCGGGGCGAAGCCATCTGCCGGCGCCTGGAGCAGGAGCATCCCGAGCTGGTACAGCTGGTGCATGAACGTACGGGCCTGCGGCATTCCCCCTACTTTTCCGCGCCGAAGCTGGCCTGGATCCTGGAGAATGTACCCGGCGTGCGCGAAAACGCGGAGCAGGGCAAGGTGTGCTGCGGCACAGTGGACAGCTATCTGGTGTTCCGGCTGACGCACGGCGCTTCCTTCCTGACAGACTACTCCAACGCGTCCCGTACGGAGCTGTTCAATATCATGGATCTCCGATGGGATGAGGAGATCTGCGGGATCTTCGGCATTCCCACCGGCTGTCTGCCCGCACTGATGGATTCCGACGGATGCTTTGGCTATACGGACTTCGAAGGTGTGCTTCCTCACGCGGTACCGATCCATGGGGTGATGGGGGATTCCCATGCCGCGCTGTTCGGTCAGGGATGCCTGCAGCGCGGACAGATGAAGGCTACCTACGGCACCGGCAGCAGCATCATGATGAACATCGGCGAAGAGCCTGTGCTCAGCACCGCCGGTATCGTGACCTCCCTCGCCTGGAAGACCCGTGGAAGAGTACAGTATGTCTTTGAAGGAAATATCAACTATACCGGGGCTGTCATCAGCTGGCTGAAGAACGATGTGCACCTGATCGGCAGCGCGGGATAGACCGGGGCTTTGGCGCAAGCGGCCGATCCGGCGGATGAGACGGTACTGGTTCCTGCTTTCTCGGGGCTTGGCGCGCCTTACTGGGACAGCAATGCCCGGGCGGCGTTCATCGGAATGAGCCGCACCACCGGCCGCAATGAACTGGTGAAGGCGGCACTGGACTGCATTGCCTGTCAGGTTGCGGATATTGTGGACCTGATGCGCCGGGAGGCGGCCATTGAACAGGTGGAGCTCCGGGCAGACGGAGGCCCGACCCGCAATGGCTATCTGATGCAGCTGCAGGCGGATCTGATCGGCGGCATGGTGAAGGTGCCCGAAGCCGAGGAATTGAGCTGCATCGGCGCGGCCTGGGCAGCAGGCCTGGGCGCCGGCCTCTATGACGACGGCGTATTCGGCAGCCTTGCCTACCGCGCTTTACAGCCGGAAATGACAGGATCCGAAAAAGAAAAGATCGCCGCCCGCTGGCACACAGCGGTGGCAAGAATAAGAAGCTGACAGGAATTTCCCGGTGGCCGTAGAATGTTTTTTAGGCTGCCGGGTATTTTGACTTTATCGGAGGAGGATGGAAAGATGATCCTGGACGCACAATGGATCAAGCCGCCTTTTGAGGTGGAGGACGGAGCGATCTGCTTTTCACGCAACTTTGATTTCGAAGGGAACGTTGTCGCCGCTGCGCTGGCCGTGACCGCGATGGGCACCTATGTAGCCGAGCTGAACGGACAGCGGGTAGGCCGGGAGCTCCTGCGCCCGGGCTGCACGGTGTATACGAAGCGCCTGCAATATCAGACCTATGACGTGCTGCCGTTGCTGCAGGCCCGGAACCGGCTGGTCATCACGGTGGGCAAGGGCTGGTATCACAGCCGTCTCAGTGCCAAGCTGCCCGAGGTCCATGAGACGCCTCACGCGCTGCTGGCGGAGCTTACGATCAGGCTGGCAGACGGCGGAACCATGGTCCTCCGTACCGATGATACCTGGCAGGTCTGCCGTTCGAACACGATCTTCAACGACCTGTGGGACGGTGAAACGGTGGATCTCACGATGCCGGAGCAGAAAACGCAGCCGGCGGTCACCGTTGCGCTGGAGAAAGCGCAGCTGATCCCTCAGGAGGGCTCCAGACTGGTGGAGCAGCAGGTGCTGTATCCCGTACGCAGCTTTGTAACGCCGACAGGGGAACGGGTGCTGGACTTTGGGCAGGAGATCAGCGGCTATGCGGAGATCACCCTTGATGCCCATGCCGGTGACCGGGTCGTTCTGACCTGTGCGGAGATGCTGGACGCGGAAGGCAATTTCTATAATGCCAATTACCGCACGGCCAAATCCTGCATGACCATGATCTGCCGGGAGGGCAGACAGACCTGGAAACCTGCTTTTACCTTCTATGGCTTCCGGTATCTGCGCCTGGATGAGTATCCCGGTACACCCGAGACGGACAGCATCCGGGCCATTGCCATCTGGCCCGAGATGGAGAGGACCGGCACCATCCGCACCTCGGATCTTCGGCTGAACCGGCTGGTGGAGAACTCCGTCTGGTCCCAGCGGAACAACTTCATCGATATCCCTACCGACTGCCCCCAGCGCGACGAGCGCATGGGCTGGACCGGTGACGCGCAGGTGTTCTCCCTTGCGGCATGCTACCATTACCATTGCAAGAGCTTCCTGGAAAAGTGGATGGGTGATCTTCGGGCCGATCAGCGGGCGGACGGCTCCATTCCGGATACCGTGCCCAATTTCTGGCAGATCGAGCGCAGCTCCGCGGCCTGGGGCGATGTAATGACTGTGATGCCCTGGCGCGTGTATCTGATGTTCGGGGACATTCGCACGCTGGAAGACAACTTTGGGGCCATGCAGCGCTGGGTGGACTACATCACGGCGGATACCCTGGAGCCGGATCTATGGATCGGACCGGATGATTCGGACAAGATGTGGCAGAAGCACTATGGGGACTGGCTGGCCCTGGATGCCAGGGAAGGCAGCTATCACGGCGCCACGCCGAATGACCTGGTCGCCAGTGCCTGCTATGCGTGGTCCACATAGCTGCTTATCAAAGCCGGCCATGCGCTGGGAAAGGATATGAGCACGTATGAAGCATTGCTGAATCGCATCCGCGCGGCCTTCCGGAAGCGCTTCCGTGCGTTGGATACGCAGACTGCCTGCGTGCTGGCCCTGGTTTTCGGCCTGACGGATGAAAAACAGGCCGTGGCGAAAAAGCTGGCGGATATGATCGAGGCCAATGGCTGCAGGCTGAAGACCGGCTTTGTGGGCACACCCTGGCTGCTCCATGCGCTGAGTGAGAATGGCTATACGGATCTGGCCTATCGGCTGCTGCTGCAGGATGCCTATCCGTCCTGGCTGTATGAGGTCGATCATGGTGCCACCACCATCTGGGAGCATTGGGATGGCGCCAAGGAGGATGGCAGCTTCTGGAGCACCGACATGAATTCATTTGATCATTACGCCTATGGCTCGGTGGCGGATTGGATGTACGCCGTGGCCGGCGGGATCCGGCCGGATGAGAAGGCCCCGGGCTTTGCACACGCCATCATTGCGCCTCAGCCCTCGGCACGCCTGGGCAGCTTTGAAGCGGAATACCGCTGTGCCGCAGGGACCATCGCCTCACGCTGGCATACCTCCGGCAATACTGTGACCTATGAGATCAGCACGCCGGTACCCGCTCGGATCGTGATCGACGGTGTGGCGCGTGAGGTCAGCCCCGGTATCTACAGCTTTGGGGGACAGCTTTCTCACTGAGGAAAAAGGATCCGCAAGAGGAGAAATACCAATGAGACGCATGATCCCGAACCCTATCTTCAGCGGCTGGTGTTCTGATCCCAGCATTGTACGCGTGGGGGAAGACTATTACATGAGCATCAACTTGAAGAGTAATGCAAAGGAGAAGTTTCTATAAAAGGTGTAGGAGGGTGTAGTCTGATTACTGACTCTTATATAGCAAAAATCGCAAAAAAGTACTTTTTATTAAAATACCTATAGAAGGGTTTGGAAAAGCACTACACCCTCCTACACCCTGATGAATTCATGCGAGAACGAGAGGTTGAACGGCAGTTTGTCGCGAAAGCAAAAAAGGCGGTATCGCATGGAAGTTTGCCTCCCCAGGCACTGATGGTATCCCGGATCGGATTGTCATTTTTCCCGGAGTTATCTGCTTCGCAGAGCTGAAGGCGCCTGGGAAAAATGCGACCACTACAAGGGAAAAAGGAGGAGAGATCTGGAAAATTTGGGCGTCCGGGTATTCTGCATCGATGGCCCGGAAGCCCAGGAAAAGTTTTTCGGGAAATTTCGGATTTTGCGATCCACAAACGGGATTTTTTGTGAGATATATAGTTGAGGACAAAATACCGAGGGGCTGTTGCACATCCCTGCAGAATGAAGAAGACGGACGAATCAATGATATGACCGGGATTTGTGCTTGTCGTCCCTGCGATGATTTTCGCCGGAAATATGTATTTGTCCCGGGGACCGTTACAATTCCGCTGAAAACGGGCAGCAGAGCAAGGAAGCGGCGGAAAGCTTCTGCTGAAAAATCAGATCACAAGCGTCCAGTAGCGTACGCCAATCTGCAAGAGTGAAAGCATGTCCGCCTTCACGGAAATGGATCACGCTCTCGCCGCCCAGCAGATCAAAGGCAGGCTGCGCCGCCCTCCAGCTCAGTGCGGAGCCGCGCGGATTGGACCATGCGTCATCCATGCCCTCAATGGTAAAAAGCTGCCGCGGCGCGATCAGCGCTTTCAGTATATGGGAATCAATTCCTCTGCCTGATGAAGCCATATTTGACGCTGAGTCTGCCATGCCGGCTGCGGCTGAAGCTTCAGGCCCGGAAGCGTGAAGATCATGAGAAACTCCTCCTTGCTTTCCCTTTTTATGTCTGACTTCCTTTGGTTTGATAGTCAAACCAGTCAAAATCCGCCGCAAGTCCGGCACCGGTCAGGTCCTGGCAGCACAGGCCCACCATCGTTCCGGTAAACCATCCCTCATTGCATGCTTCGTCCGAAAGGAAGCTGCCGTCAATCGGCTCCGGAAGTTCAACCGCTGCTCCATCTGCTGTAGCGTAGCTGAAGGAAACCACACCGGAGCGAATATGCATATGCAGCGTGACCTCTCCTTCAGGCAGCGGCAGATAGCCGAAGGGATAGCTGTACCGTTTGTTTTCCGCCTTCAGCAGGGTGATGACCCGTCCCAGCTACTCATCCCGGGTGATGTGCAGATAAAGATAATTGTCATAATCGTAGTAAAGGATCAGTCCGGCCATCTGCTTGAAGGATTGCGGATCAAACGCTGCCCTGGCAGCAGCATCGGCGTCAACTTCGGTCAGCCGGCGGGCGATCAGGCTCTGCTCAAAGCGGGACGCCAGCCCATTGCCGCCCTTCAGCCGCAGGAAGCCAGGGCGCTCCGTCAGGGAGAGATGCTCCTCATTCAGAGGCAGACGCAGTGTCTGCCAGCAGCAGGCAAGCGTCGGTGCGTCAAAATCGTCACGGACGGGTTCCTCCGGCCAGGGATGCTCCGAAAGTGCCGGCTCCGGTACTTCTGTTTGCGGCAGATTTCCGCCCTATGCCAGCCGCAGCCAGCCGTCCTCTGTCCATTGCACCTTCTGCAACGCTGTTTCCCGGCCCAGCATATAACGCTTTGCGCCCGCAAAACGGGGCGCATCCTCCGGGTTGCGTTGTGTCAATGGACGTCCGCACAGATGCACTATGTACCATTCACCGTTCTGTGTTTCCACAAGATCGGCATGACCGGCTTTCTGCAGCGGCAGCTCCGGGTGATGACGGCTGGTCAGCATGGACCAGGCTTCTCCTTCTGTCCGTTCTCCGGATTCGGGATGATCCATCTCATAGGGGCCAAAGATATGGCGGGACCGCAGCATGCTCTGTCCGTGCAGCTCGCCGGTGCCTGTGTCCGCGCAGAAAAGGTAATACCAGCCGTTGTGCTTCAACAGATGCGGTCCCTCCAGGAACACATCCTTTGCGGCATAGACCTCATGCGGTTCACCCACCAGGCGTTGCTGCCCTGCGTCATACTCCTGTATCAACAGGCGGCCGGCATACTTCTTCGGTACGCGGTGGTCAGTCACCATGCAGACCATATACTTTCGGCCGTTATCATCGTGAAACAGGGAGGGATCGAAGCCGAAATTGCTCAGCGGTACAGGATCAGTCCAGGGGCCCATGATATCCGTCGCGGTCGTTACATAGTTATGCGTGTCGTACATGTTGCAGTAAAAGGCCTGCACCACCGTAAACACCAGGTAGTAGGTGCTCTTATCATAGGTCAGGCAGGGAGCCCATACGCCCTGAGACGCGCCTACGCCGCGCAGGTCCAGCAGACGCAGGCTGTCCAGTGGTCTGGTCAGCAGCCGCCAGTGCTTCAGATCCCGGGAATGATGGATCTGCACGCCCGGGAACCATTCAAACGTCGAAGTGGCGATGTAATAGTCATCCCCAACGCGGATAATGGAGGGATCGGGGTTGAAGCCGCGGAGGATCGGGTTTTGGATCATGCGAAAATCTCCTTTCCATGACGGTCGATCCAGACACAGCTATGTCCGGCAAGTACCTGCGCCTGTCCCGACAGACGGATCGGGGTGGAACGATGATTGACGATGATCCGGCCGTTTTCAAAGGACGCGCATTCCACATCCTTCAACGCCGGCTGCTGGTCCGGCGCACTTGCCTGCAAAAGCCAGTCACGGAAGAGATTGTGCTCCATGTGCGTGAAGGGATAGAGCGCGTTGTTCCGCTGCTGCGGCGGTACATGAGGTGCCTTTTTCGCAATATACTGATATCCGGGCATGAAGCCGAAGCTGCATACCTTGCCCTGTCCGATGTTCATCATTGTCGCCGCCGCCAAGTTGCTGCCGCACCAGTACGCTGCAGCTTCTCCGGTCTGCATGGCATAGACTGTCTCCGTACTGAGCAGGCCGCCTTCCTCACAATAGTGGTAGCCGGTGTTCTCGGTCCTCTGTTTACGGATGTCAAAGGCAAACTCCGCTGCCTCCGCGCCGGCACTGTGGATGACAGTACCGCCCCGGCCCGCAAACAGGCGCAAAGCAGACTCCAACCGTTCGTCCCTTTCCGCGTGATAGCAATCATCCGCCGGGATCAGCAGTACATCGAAATCCTTCAGTCCGGCCAGGACCTGTTCCTTTTCAACCGGCTCCGGCGCATAGCCCAGATCGCAGCAGAAGCGGTACATGCCCAGCAGATCGCTGCGGCGCTATGCCGCTCCCGGTATGCCCAGCGGCTCCAGCAGAGCCATTGCGGTGGGAAACAGGATCGCGACCCTGCCGAGCAGACGCTTCCCGGTCAGGGGAATGACCTGCCTGGCCCAGGCGTTGCCCCGGCTGAGGGAATCCAGGAAGCCTTCGTCCATCCGGTGCAGGATGCCGCCGTCATCCAGGCCGCACCAGCCATAGGCGCTGATGCCCCTGGCTCCCGCGGCGATGATCGACCCGATGGTCTCCTCCGGCGTGATGAAACGATAGATATCATTGTAAAGGAAACGCCCCCAGTAAATACCGCCAAACCACTCCCGCCCGGGATTCAGGCTGCGCATATGGGCATGCTGACAGCTGACCACATAGGGGTCGGGAGAACCGTCCATGGTCACGGGCAGGGTAAACCAGTGGCACATATCCACATGGGGCGCAATGGCCCGCATATCGATGCCCCGGTTCGCCGTGTCCCAAAGATCGCATAGCCCCACATCCGGCATGGCGGAGGTATCGATGTTCAGAAAATGGCTCCACTGGCTCAGGTTGGGCATCAGGAACAAGCAGGGATCGATCCCGTGGAGCCTGTCCTTCATTGCCGCAAAATAATCGGCCAGCTCCCAGGCCCGCCAGCGCATATTGTCTGCCCATACGGTAAAGCGCGGGGTACATTCCGCCAGGTCTTCCGCGCTGTAGAGCACGCTCTCCCCGAAACGCAGTGTAAACCATACGTCCTGTGGGAGAAGGGCTTCAAAGCTTTCCGCCGCGGTATCACAGGCGGCATTGAACGCTTCGATCGTGCCGTAGCGCTGTCGGAGCCAGGCGGTATAGCGCCGCATGCCCTCCACGTCATAGCTTGGGGCGACAATGGGGTCCCACATGCTGCAAAGAGGAATGCGGGAGGTGCCGTTCACGGCCAGCTCAGCCTGTCCCTGACCGTAATGCTCCTGGAACTGGGCCACGTGCTCGGTCATGGTATCCCGCGCCTTTTGTGACCAGTAGCGGTACCAGTACCCGTCGCTGCCGTTCGCGTTGCGAACCGAGTCCCCATGCACCGGCGGGCTGAAGCGGATGTTGGGATACAGATTGTCCCCGTTCAGATACAGGATCAGGAACATATGTGCCAGGCCTTCCCGGTGGGCAGCCTCCTGCATATATTCCTGCATGGCGACAAAGGGACTTGCCGCTTCTCCCTGAAAACGATCGCGGAAATCCTGCCAGTCTTTGCTGTCCAGCTCCACTGTGTTGAAGCCCAGCTGCTTCAGCTGCCGCATGGAAGCATCCACAAAGCTCCGGTCATCATAAGCCGGACGGTAGAAATTCCCAAACCAGATAGAGATCAAAGGCTCGCGGATCTCCGCCATCGTTCATCGCTCCTCTGTTTACCAGCGCAGCTTCCGGTTGCCCAGCAGCCGGCAGACGCCTTCCACAAAATAGTAATCACCGTATACCATGGGGATATGATGGTCCTTGCCGTGATAGGAACCGGTGCAATGGGTCAGGATCGCCGGTGTTTCTTCGCTCCAGTCCGTATGCGCCGCTTCCATGGCCATCAGCAGATGGCAGGCCGCATTGTAATACACCGCGCCTTCCTCACCCAGGCAGTCCGCCAGCTCCAGCAGACCGCAGGCCGCAATGCCGCCGGCACAGTCATCCTTCAGCACAGGTTCGGGCGGCTGGCGGAAATCGCAGTCCGGCAGCCAGTCCTTCTTCGCGTAACGGATAAAGGCATCGGCTGTTTTTTTTGCGGTTTCCAGGTATTCCGGCTTCTGTGTATGCCGGTAACTGATGGTGAAACCATATAACGCCCAGCTGAGGCCACGGCTCCATACAGAGCCCTTCTCATAGCCCTGGCCCCCCAGCTTGTCCAGTACCTCGCCGGTCAGCGGATCGAATACCACGATGTGCTCCGAGGTTCCGTCCTCGCGGATGAACACCTTCTGCACGGTATCGGCATGCCGTTCGGCGATCAGACGGAAGCGCGGATCACCGGTCTGCTCACTGGCCCAGTACAGGATGGACAGATTCATCATGCAGTCAATGATGGCCCAACCGGTCTGGTCGGCGTTCCACGCACGGATGAAACCGTTGGGGTTGAAGCGCCCAGCCAGCAGGTTGGCTGCCAGCAGCGTGGTCGTCCGTGCGGCTGGCTCACCAGTCAGCTCGTAGTCAAAGCCGGTGGAAATGCGCCACATGAAGCCGACATCATGGTGCAGATGCTCAAAATCATTGAAAGCTGCGTCCAGCACCTGCTGGCTGCGGCGAGCTTCCTTCTGATAGCATGGATTCCCGGTCTGCGCATACAGTTGCCACATCATGGCCGGCCAGAAGCCGTTGGTCCACCAGCAGATGCCGTCGAAGGGGCCGGGAGCCCAGGCATTCTCCTTCACGGTATAGGGAAGGTTGTCTGTCAGATGCTGTGCTTTTTCTATCGCTGTCGGCATCTTTTGTTCCAGCTTTGTCAGCACAGAAGCCGCCCAGGCTTTCGCTTCATTCCTGTTCATGGTTGACCTCCAATGAAGAAAGCCCCCATCGGGCATGGGCCAAATGGGGGCGTGGTTTGGATGATGGAAATTACTTGCCGGCCAGGAACTCGGTCAGCTGAGCCACCATGGCGTCGACCACAGTCTGACCGCCATTGGCGAGGGCTTCCTGAACATTGGCATTCAGCATGTCCACGATAGAATCATAGGAGTTGCCGTTGCCGTCGATGGAAATGCCGTGCAGCTTCACGGTCGCGGTCATGTCGGTCACAGCCTTGCACTGGGCAATGGCGGTGGACAGATCGATGTCAGAGGTATCGAAGTTGAAGCCCAGCACGGGAGTAGACACGAAGGGCGCGTCGGAGTATTCCCAGGAACGATAGGTCAGCAGTTCGCCGGTGTAAGCCTGGCTCAGCAGCGCGTAGTTGGGGTTCCAGCTGAAGCCGTAGCCACCCAGGCTGGCACTGTAGGAGGTCAGGGGATTGTAGGTGCCGTTCTCGCCATACTCGAAGTCAACACCCTCCAGACCCAGCTGGATCAGGTCGTGATCTTCCTGAGAGCCGAACATCCAATCCAGGAAATCCATGGTAGCGTCGATGTTCTTGGAGGTCACAGGCACGGCCCAGCCGTTGTTGCCGGCGCGGTTGGTGGGAATGGAGCCGTCCTGCATGTTGCGAACGTTCTCATCATAGATGAAGTAACCGATCTGGGTGTCGAAATCCCAGCCATACTGGCTGCAGTAGGACTTCACGCTCTCCACATCATCCAGGGTGCCGATGTAGGAAGCAGACAGGCCGGAGAACATGGGCGTGCTGGCATCGGAGCTGCTCATGGAGTCAGGATCGATGTAGCCCTTCTGCTGATACTCCTGGAACTTCTTGAAGCGATCCATGCCAAAGTCGTAGTTCCAGCCTTCGGGGAAGTTGGCAAAGGCCTCATCGCCCTGACCCTCCACGGCGTAGGACACGATGGCGTTGTCCTTCACATAGAACCAGATATTCAGACCACCGGAGGACCACATCTGCAGGCCCGCGTCAGCGGAACCGGAGAAGTAAGCGCCGGCGATGGTGTACATCTGGAAGAAGCCACGGGCTGCGGTGCAGCTGTAGCCGATGTAGCCGTTATCCACGGCGGCCTGCCAGTACTGCTCCAGCTTGTCATAGCTGTCGATCTGGCCGATGCCCCACTCGTTGGCCCAGTCCTGACGATACCAGATGCAGCCCAGGCCGTTGCCGTAGGTCTCGAACAGGGGAATGTAGCACATCTTGCCGAACCAGGTGTTGGCTTCCATCACATCAGCGGAGAAAGCGGAAGCCAGGCCGGGATATTCATCGGGATTGTTGAAGTAAGCGCTCAGGTCGGCGTAGTAGCCTTCCGCGGCCAGCTCCTTCAGGTGAATCCAGGAGGCGTCGAACACCAGATCCCAGTCACCGCCGGAGGTGATCTCCAGGTTCAGCTTATCCTTGTAATCGGAATGCTCGACCCAGGTGATGTCCAGCTCCACATTGATGGTGTCCTTGGTGCGGTTCAGGTATTCCTGGTACACGGCATCCCAGCCGTCGGGCTTGGGGCCCTTGTGCAGGATCTTGATGGTCCGGGTTTCCGTGTCGGCGGAAGCGGTGGTGGCCACAAACATGGTCATCAGCATTGCCAGCGCCAGAACCAGAGCAACGATCTTCTTCATGACAGTTCCCTCTTTCTGCTTATTTGAGCGGGTAGCCCGCCCTTTGCTGAGTTGATTATGCAGCCCCTTTCACAAAAAGTAAAGTTCAACTTGTTACGATTTGGCGCAAAAAAGCCGTTCTTTTGACAGTTCAAAAAGTGAAGTTCAAAAATTAAACCTCCGATCTGCCGGAACTTCAGAAACTGCGGTATGGACAACGGTGAACATTTCATTTATAATGGTAGACATCAAGCACAATGAGGTGGACCATGAAAGCATACAGCCTGAGAGAACTGCTGCGGGAGTTCAACGCGAGCAGAACGCTCAGAAAAACATTTTTGATTCATCTGGCCGTTTCGTTATTTGCCTTTATGTTGATCCTGGCCTTCCTGACCTCCTATGAGGCGAAGCGTACGGATGAAAAATGGCTCGGGGTCGCTGCCGATTCCTTGCGGCAGGCAGAAGCCATCAACAACAGCTATCTGCTCAGCCTGACGGAGTATATGACCAACCAGCTGGAGAACGAGTATCGCGTCCGGAGTTTGATCTATAACAGCACCTACACACAATATCAGTCGGTCTATTCCCGCACGGTTTATGAGCAGCTTGCCGCTTCCTCGCAGCTGATCAAAACCGTGCAGCTGGTCAATTTCAACACCTGCACAGTACTGGATAACAACGGCCGTTTCAGCTTTGACGGATATACAGACAGCGAGCTGTTGATGCTGTTGCAGTCGCTGACGCCGCGCCATTCTCCCTATTTTTTCTATCCACGGCAGATGAATGCCAGCGGGTTGTCCGGCAGCACCCCGTCCTCTGTGATTTCCATGATTTTTTACCTGAACAAGGCCGGCGCTCTTGTGGTGAATCTGGATGCCGCCGGCTATGCCCAAATGATCCTTTCTGCCGAATCCAGCGAACTGACGACCTATTATCTGGTCAATGGCATGGATGTGATCTTCTGCAGCAATGACAATGATGCAGTGAGTCGTAATGTCTCCGGCGAGGAGATCCTCTCTGTGATCCGGTCACAAGGCACATCTGTGGGGAGCTTTGCCTTGCCCTCTGATCCCGGCTATACGGTCAGCTATCGCCGGGGCGAATCCATGAGCGTGATCTATTACAGCATTACGCGCCGGGCCGGCCTGTTTGGAGACAGCATCACGCTGCATGGCATCCTGCTGCTGGGCATTGCGTTCCTCATCATCTCCCTGGTCATCTCCGTGCTGCTTTCCTGGATCTCAAGCATCCCCATCCGTCGGCTGACCCGACACGTGGCAGAAAACGCGGCTCCGTCCGGAGCATCTGCCGTAAAGCATGTGGATGAAGTGGAATACCTGGGCAGCATGTACCGGAATATCATGCTCTCCAACCGGGAAATGACGGCCAGATCCGAGCTGCACCGTCATGAACGGGAGCGCTGGCTGCTGTTGAGGCTGATGAATCCGGAATCCTTCCCCACACCGGTGAGCACCAGTGAACTGGAAGAGATGGAGGCATCCTATACCCACCGTTATTATCTGGTGGTTGCCCTGATGCCCGATAAAAACATCGCGCCTTCTGAGGCGGGCGCTCATGAGATCCGGCAGCAGATGGCGCCTATCGCCACCCAGATCCTTCAGAAGCTGGGCACCGTACAGGTTGCTTTCCCCCTGGCCTTCCAGCTGCTGTTTGTTGTCAATACGGATGAGCATGACCGCAGCAGACTGCAGCCTGTTCTGGAGGAGATGCTGGCGGCCTGCCGCAGACATTTCAGCGGCTCCAGGGCTTACATGGGCGTCGGCTGCACCGTGGAAGAGCTGGATGGCCTTTCCGTTTCCTATGCGGGCGCGGCGGAATCATTGAAGTTTGCCTGCTTCCGTCAGATGGAAACAGTCTGCTTTGCGGAAGACATGAGCACGGGCAGCCAGACGGAGCCGGCCTTTTCCTGGGAGCAGGAGGAGCAGCTGGCCAAGGCCTTCCGGCATCAGCAGCAGGACAAGGTGGCAGAACTGCTGGAGCAGTTTTTCCGGCGTCTGCTGTGCGAGTCCCACAGCGCAAGCCTGCGCAGTCTGCTCCTGATGGATGCCTGCTTCCAGCGTCTGGAGAATGAACTGAAGCTGGACGCGGATGTACTTTCCGACGTGACGGTCCTGCAGGACTGGGATCTGGTCAAGGTACAGCAGTACTTCATGCACCGGCTGCAGCAGGACATGTCCCAGATGAACACCGTAGAGCACAGCCACAGCGATTATGGGGACCTGATCAACAAGGTCAATACCATCGTACAGGAAAGGATCTTTGACCCCGGACTTTCTGTAACGATGCTGGCTGAGGAGTTCTCCTTCTCGGTGAACTACCTCCGTGGGTTGTACAAATCCATGACCGGAGAAACGCTGTCCAACCACATCACCCAGTGCCGCATCCGGGTCATCTGTGATCTGCTGGACAATACAGAGGAGTCCATCGACCAGATCTCCGCAAAGATGGGCTTCTCCACACGGAATTATTTCTTCACCTTCTTCAAGAAGCATATCGGCATGACACCTACCCAGTATCGGCAGCGTGAAAAATCCCCCGAAGCATAAATCAAAGATTTTCCAAAGCAAAAAGCAGAGCACGCGCTCTGCTTTTTGTGATGGGGAAAGGGATCAACCTTTCACCGCACCTACCGTCAGTCCGGCAACAAAGTACTTCTGCAGGAAGGGATACAGCAGCACAATGGGGCCGATGGCCAGCATGATGGAGGCCATACGGAAGGAGTAGGTCGGCAGTGCCTCGGTATAACCGGTAGCCTCCGCAGGCAGGGACGCCGCATAGTTGACCTGGCGCAGGATGCGCTGGATCAGATACTGCAGCGTATAGTACTGGGAGTGACTGGTATCGATGTACAGCAGGCACTTGTACCATTCATTCCAATAGCTCAGGGCATAGAACAGGCCGATGGTCGCAATGGCCGGAAGGGAGACAGGCAGCATGATCTGCACCAGCACACGGAAATCGCTGGCACCGTCCACCTTGGCTGCTTCACGCAGGGAATCCGGCACGCCGTTGAAGAAATTGCGCATCAGCAGGATGTTCCAGGCATTGCACAGGCTGGGCAGCAGCAGCACCCAATAGGTATTCTGCAGCTTGAGGAACTTGGTGATCAGCAGATAGCTGGGCACCAGGCCACCATTGAACAGCATGGTAAAGTACATGAACAGGGCGACCGTACCGCGGCTCCGGAAGCTCTTGACGGAGATCGCATAAGCACAGGCGCTGGTAAGCACCATGGAGGTCACCGTGCCCAGCAGTGTGGTGCTGATAGTGATCAGATAGGCCTGTGCCATGCCGCTGTCCTTCAGCGCCAGCTTATAGGCATTCAGGGAAAAGACCTTGGGCCAGAGCTGATAGCCGAAGCGGTTCAGAGTCACCTCATCCGTAAAGGAGGCTGACAGCACCAGTATAAAGGGGACCAGGGCAAATACGGCAAAGATCAGGATAAACAGATAGCAAAGGATACTCAGCGTGCGGTCCGCCGCGGAAATGTGGATCTTTTTCTTGTAGGATTTTTTCATAACAGCCTGTGACATCTTGCTTTCCTCCTTCTCATCAGAACAGTGCGGAATCCGGCTCCACCTTGCGGGCCAGGGCGTTGGTACCCAGCACGATCAGCAGGCCCATGATGGACTGCCACAGGCTGACGGCGGTACTCTGACCGATATTGGTGGACTCCACCAGCATGCGGTATACATAGGTGTCGATGACATCCGTCGTCTTGTAGAGCAGGGTGTTGGTACCGACCAGGTTGTAGATCATGCCGAAATCGCCGTTGAAGATCTTGCCTACGCTCATAATGAACAGCAGGATGGCCGTTGCCTTCAGAGAGGGAAGCGTGATGTACCGGATGGACTGGATATGACTGGCGCCATCGATGGTGGCTGCTTCATAGATGCTCTGATCAATGCCGGTGATGGTGGCCAGATAAACGATGGAGCCGTATCCGGCGCCCTGCCATACGCGCAGGATGGTCAGCAGCAGCGGCCAGATCTCTGCCCGCTGATAGAAGTTGATCTTGGTGCCGCCCAGACCGACGATAATATTGTTTACGAAACCATTGCTGGTCTTCAGCAGGGACTCGCACAACAGAGCAATGACGGTCCAGCTGATGAAATGGGGCAGGATGACCACCGACTGGGTGATCTTCTTGAACCACTTGTTCTTCACCTCCGAGATTGCGATCGCGATCAGAATAGAGAAGAACATGCTTGCCAGGATAAACAGGGCATTCAGGAAGATGGTGTTGTAGGTCACATTGATGAAATTGGTGGAGCCGAAGAACGCCTCGAAGTTCTTCATGCCGACCCATTCACTGCCCCACAGGCCAGCAACGGAGGAGTACTTCTTGAAAGCCACGATCAGGTAGATAAGCGGCGTATAGCAGAAAATACAGAACCAGATGATGATGGGCAGTACCATCAGGCAGAGCTGTGGGTTATGCCTCAGGTCGTAGCGCAGATTGGCAATGAGGCCGTATTTCTGCTGCTTCTTTCCGGTGGGTGCAGGCTTGGTCATACTCATGGAATCCCCTCCCGATTTTTTCATACCCTTTTTATACCACACCGCAAGCGGCCAAGTCTATTCTCAAAAGCTACCGACCTGTCCGATTCGTCAAAATTTGCAACAGATAAAGCCTATTTTAATCTTGATTTTCGGTAAAAATCGAACTGTGTGCTTTGAAGGTTTATGCTACAATGGTGTCAGCTTCGATCCGGGAGGTTGATACAGATGTTTCTTAAATTAAAGGAATCCATAGAGCCCGGTTGGATCAGGGAACAGGATACATGGACGATGCCAAAGCCCGCCGGGAGCGTCGGCTTTACCCCCTGGGGCTTTGACCGGACCAATGATCAGGCACTGGACATGATGGGCTGGGCCGGCTTTGATTTGCAGATAAAGCTTTCCATTGCCGCCATGGTCTGCATCCACGCGGGCTTTGCGGACGGACAAAGCGCCATGCATGCAATTCCTCTTTCCGCCGGACAGCATCATTTTTTCCTGTCGCTGCGGGATTTCCACATGCCTCAAAGCAAAGCAAACGTGTGGCGCTTTCTGCAGACGCTGACGATACAGAACGCGGAGGCGGAGCGGATCGTTGCGGTCCGCAGCCGTGGGCTTTGGGTCGATTGCGATCGGCGCGGACGCAGCGCGGAAGCCGGCGGCGCTGCAGTTTATGAGGCGCGTGTTTACAACTGTCAGGAGCATCCGGTCATCGTTCTGGCGGCACAGGCCTGCTATGGCTGGGAAGGCTTTCCCGTGACCATTGAACCGGAGACCTTCACCGTTCAGCCGGGTGAAGCCATTCCGGTCAGGTTCAGCGTCTCTGTCCCGTAGGGGCTTCCTGCCGGTGCGCATGAAAAGACGGCGGTCACTTTCACCCCGGACGGCTGCAGCGATCTGCAGGAAAAGCTGGAGCTGTATACGCTCTGCCCGACGGCACATCCCATCATCTATCATGATCGACAAGGCTGGCGGGAAGCCGGGCGCCGGGGACGGACTCTTCCACAGTTTGCGGAGAGCTACCAATATTATCTGTCTGTGGCGGATGCCTACACGCCAGGTCCCGCGGAGGAAAACAAACCTTATTGTTACCCCACGCAGGTCGAAAATGAGCTGATGTGCTGCGCCTATGCCTTCGGCATGACCGAAGAGCAGCGTTATGCCGAAAAGCTGGCGGCTTTCTTCCGCAGTTTCTGTCCGGTTTATCTGGAAAGGGAAAAGGGCTGCAGCCAAAGCTATGTGCAGGAGGGACATTTTTTCCAGCATCTTGCCATCTGCTACGATATGATCCGGGAAGCCGGCGTCCTTACCGAGGCGGAAAAACAAGCTGTGTCTGATTGCTTTTATCTGTATATGACCATCCAGGATCGGCACCTGTATCAGGGGCATATGTCCAACTGGCTGATCAGCGAGATGGTCGGTGCGCTGTACTGTGCCATTGCACTGGATGACTTTGCGATGATCGATCGCTTTGCCTTTGGCTGCGGCGGCCTGCAGGATCAGATCGCCTACGGGATGTTCAATGACGGCTGGTGGTACGAATGCTCTGTCAGCTATAACACCTGGGTCTCCAGCATGCTGCTGCATGTGGCTCATGTGCTGCGTCGCTACGGCATCGACTGGGTGCATCACGCGTTTCCAGCTTCCTACAGCCGTCAGGTGGATGCCTGCGTGCCGGGAGAAAAGCCCGCGCTCCGTTTTGATATGGACAATGAGCGCCGGGGCGGCTTCCATAGAAACTGCATTTATATCAAGGATATTTTTGACGCGCCGCTGCCCTACCTGGATACACGGGGCGTGATCTTCGGTGTCTGCGACAGCTACGAACGCATCCTGACCGGTGAGCACTTCGGTTCTACCTATGAGCTGGCCTATCATTACTATCGGGACCCGCAATATATTCCGGTCATCCGGCGCATGCAGATGCAGGACTGTATCTTCGGGATCGAAGATCTTCCGGAGGGTGATATCCGTCCTGTACAGAACGCGCACTCGGACAATCTGGGGATTGCCATGCTGCGTTCCGCGGCTCCCGGGCGTCCGGCGCCGGAGCAGCTGCAGGCTGTGCTGCGCTATGGCTCCCACGGCTATGCGCACGGACACTTTGATATTGCTTCGCTGCTTTCCGTCATGCGCTATGGCCGGTCCTTCTTCAACCCGGAGCATGTATGGTGGGGTTATCCGCATTTCATGTACAAGTTCTATGTGCAGAACTCCATGAGCAAGAACATGGTGGTGGTGGATGAGAAGCATCAGAACGTAGCTGACAGCCGCTGCACCCTGTTTGCTGCCGGAAAGCATATTCAGGCAGCCTGTATTGAAACAGAGGTGACCTGGAGCTATCCTCCCTACGGAGGCATGGTCTATGATGAGGCGGAGTCCCTGGAGCAGCGCTGCGCCATGAATGGCTGTACCCTGGATCAGCCTGCGGATGCGCCGGCCTTCGGCACCACCACCGGCTTTACAGAGCCCATCCTGACCCGCAGGCTGATGGCTGTCTGTGATGACTACCTGGTGCTGTTTGACGAGCTGAAGGGGACCCGCCCCCACCGCTTCAGCAATCTTTTCCAGATCAAGGGCTTTGAGGGCCTGACAGGAAACGCGGTGTCCTCCGGCCACACCCGCCGCTTCAGCGATGATCCGCTCACGGACGCGCAGTTCGTGACCGACTGTACACACTATGAAGCAGCCGGGACGACCTGTGCCCATTTTACCACAGTCTTCGGGCCGGGAGAGGATCTGCGGGGTACCCGGGCCTATTACAATGAACCCGGCCTTCTGAAAATGGACATTCACACGGCCTGGCCACCGCAGAACCATCAGATCGTCGGTCTGACGGCGGAGGATCATCTGATGTACATCCCGGTGGAATACGCCGTCCGGACGGAGAAGCAATGCTGCCAGACCGGCAGCTTTGGTTCCTGGCTCGGCTGTGAACGCGTACTGCATGCCGATCTTTCCGACGCAAGCCGCTTAACGATCGATCTCTTCTGTCCACCGCTCTATACGGAGCAGAAGGACCCCTACAGCAGCAAGCAGGGTCTCTTCCTGGGAAATGCCCGCCTCACGCTGCGCAACGGAGAAACCAAACCGCTGTCCACCCTGCCGATGGAACGCGTCAATATTGACGAAGGCTTCGGCATCGGGCGGGATTATGAAAACGGCCGCGTATTGCTCTGCGGCGAGGAAATGCCGGACGCCATTCCCGTCAGCCCCGCGGATCATGCCGCTCACGCAACGCTGACCGTTGACCTGACCGGCCTGAACGCGGTCTCTTTCGACGCGGAACTCGGCACGGACGCCTTCCCCGGAGAGGAGCAGCAGCGCCGTCGTACCTATGCCATCCAAACCAGTGGCAGCGAGGCTCGTTTCATTACTGTGGTCGAGCCCTTTGAACGCGATGCCATGGTGCGCTCCGTTTCGGCCGATACAGAGGATACCGTGCATGTGACCCTGACTGACGGGCAGGTCCAGACATTGCAGGTCCGGTGGGGTGAAACGCCATCCATCAGCTTTTCAGATGGGAACGGGACGGAGACACTGACCGGCATTACGGACTGAGCCTAACAGAGACGTGATACCCCGTCCGCTTCATCCGATCTCGTTTCATTCCTTCGCAAAGGATACAGATATTCATATGCAACCACGGGAAAGTTTCATTTCCTCTGGTATGGGTTTGTCACTGTCTGATGCCGTTGCAATCAGGGATGCGCTTTGATTTTCCCTCCGATGCAAAAACGGTCGAATGGGTCGCCGGATGTGATTATCCTGACAGCTTCGGCGGGCAGATGCCGCTGGATAACCCGTTGTATCGTTTTCACGAATTGCCGCCTGACAACAAAATGATGAAATTCTATCTCCGCGAGCCTGTGAAAGAGGGGCTTTGTTCTGTGATCTATCCTCTGAGCAAAATCAAGGCAGAGCTTTTCTTTGATCCGATGACTCTGCCCTATCTCGGTCTTTGGATCACCACGGGTGGCTATCGCGGCGAGCGGAATTTTGCCTTTGAACCGGCGACCGCATACTATGATACATGGTCCTGTGCTGAAATGAACGGGCGCATTCCCATCCTCGAACCCGGGCAATCGGTTATGCTCAACATGGGCATACGTGTGATTCCGATTTGATTTTCCCGGGGCATCACAGCGGCAGAAAAATGCCCCGGTTCATCCGGTAAAAACGGAAGAGCCGGGGCAATGTGTATCCACGGGGACCTGCATTTCATCACTGCAGGGAAATCACCATCTCGTCCACAAAGCGCAGCGCCGCGCCGTCCAGGGAAGCAATGGTCCCTTCCACGTGCTCCATGCGGGCGGCCATGGTGGAATCCACGCTGACGGAAGCGCCTTCCTTCACGGGCACGATGTACAGGGTCAGCGGATGCTCCGCCAGCTGCTCGCGGCAGCAGTCCAGGCGGATCTCCCAGGGCTGGCCGTTGCAGAAATTGTCGCTGATCATTTCGCCGTTGATAAAGGCCTGACCGATGTTGCCCAGGTAGTTGACCGTCAGCAGCACCGTCTTGTGTCCGTACAGCACGCTTTGCGGAATATCCAGCCGCCAGCGGGACGGGCCCACCTGCTGCAGCTCCACAGCCGGAGCAGGCGCCGTCTCTTCGCCGAATCGCCTGCCGCCGAAGGGGCCGATGTGGATCGTAGCTTCCCGCATGGCAGGCAGGGTCAGCACATCCTGCGGCATGCCCATGGTCTCCAGCCGGGCCTGGGCACCATCCCAGAGGATACCGGTGTCCGAAAGGATCGCCACGTCGTGCCCATGATTGTTGATGTGACTGAAGCGCATGGCCCGGGCCCTGGTCATCACAACGATGTGCTGATCCTTCACGGTGAATTCGGTCACATCCTTCACCATGGGCGTGACGACCTGCGTGCCGCCCACCGGTTCCGCAAAGGTGAAGGTCGGTTCCATGCCGTCCGGCACCATGAAGAACCAGTACGGCTTTCCGTCGATCGTCAGATGGGTGATGGGCTGGGCGGTCGCCTTCTTCAGCAGCAGATCGCCCATCGGCAGATTGAAGGGCAGAATGGCATTTTCTCCGGACGCAATGCTGATGTCGTACTCAATCGTTTCGCCCGGCAACGTGACCTGTACCTGTTCATGCTTCCGGTCCGGCAGCGTCAGATGATCCTGGAAATTGTTGATGAACAGGAAGCCGGACGTTCCCTTGGCACGGACGCAGCAGCGCAGCCGGTCTGTGTTCTCCGGCTGCAGCGCGTCACCGTCCGCAGTCAGTGTGGTCCTGCTGCCCATCAGCAGCTCGCTGAAGGTCACGCAGAAATCATGCAGTGTGCGGAGCCGGTAATAGGAATCCCGCCGCTGGCCAAATTCGCCGATCGGCGCCTGATAATCATAGGAACGTTTGTTGACCTGGCCTTCGTTCAGGTAGGGCGTGCGCAGTCCGGTAGGCGTGGTCCCTCCGCGGTACATGTAATAGCCCAGCAGTGAGCAGCCTGAACCCAGCTTGATATTGGCCAGCGCGTCCACGCTCTCAAAGGGAAGCGTAAAACGATAGTTATAGGAGCACATCATGCCGCCCATCATTTCGCAGCAGGCATAGGGCATGGACTCCGGCTGATACCGCGGCTCGAAGTTATAGGTCTTTGGTACCGCGTTGTTGTGATTGTCGCGGTAGATATACTCCGGCGTGCAGGGATGCTCCCCGGTCTTGTTGTAAAAGATCCACGGCCAATAGGCATAGCCGCCCCACAGCGGCAGCACCTCATCCGCGGGGGCCATGGCTCCGCCCCACGCCGTGCAGGTGTAGAAAGGGGCAATCAGGCCTTCCTCCATGGCGATCTTTTTGAGCGCACGGATGTGAGCTTCGCCTTCCTGTCCTCCGTTGACCCACTCGTTCGCCACGCCGGTGGTGACCTCCCAGGGCGCGGAGGAATGCATATACTCATTCTCCAACTGAATGCCGATGATCGGACCGCCCTGGCTGAAATAGTAACCGTTCACCTGGCTGTGGATGGCGGCGTACAGCCTGCGCGTATAATACAGGTACCCCTCGTCATTGCTGCGCACCTCAAAGGGCATGCCGTACAGCCAGTCCGGCAAGCCGCCATTGCGCATTTCGCCATGATCGAACGGACCGATACGCAGGATCACCTTCAGCGCATGCTTTTTACACAACGCGATAAACCGGCGGATATCCCGGCACCCGTCAAAGCGGAACCGGCCCTGCTCCTCCTCGTGCACATTCCAGAACACATAGGTAGCAATGATATTGATGCCGCCGCACCTGGCCTTCAGCAGCGTATCCTCCCATTGGTCCGGACTGATACGGGAATAATGGACCTCCGCGGTAATACCAAACCAGCGGCTGCCGTTCACCAGCATGCCCTGATCGGAAACAGCGATCCGTTCTCCCAGCCTGTTTTCCGCCGAAAACTTGCTGCCCAGCGTCTTCGGGGCAGAATCGGGGATATTCTCCAGATAAAAGGTGGTCATTTTTGTTTTCCTCCGGATATTGTGATTCTCCCGGGAATGTGTTACAATCATAGCAGATGGTGCTTCGGCCGCTGCGGCTCATGCGCCGTTCCGGTCGTTGTAAATATAAGGAGAAACCGCCATGGCTTTTGATAATTCCTCTGTCCGTCAGGACTCCATTCACATATGCGTTCAGTCATCGGCTTTGGCCCAGGAGTCCCTTCTGTACATGGATACAGCAGGATTATACCACGTAACCGAACAATACAGGATCAATCGTCTTTGCTTTGGACAATATTTGCTGATGGTCATTCTGGAAGGGCGTATGTTCTGTTCCAATGAGAAGGATACCACCGTCGCCGGCGCCGGGGATCCCGAAGCTGGTGGCCATGATCCCGCAGATCGTTTCCGCTCTGTGGAACGGGCTCATCAGTACGGACTGGGCCGCCCTGGGTACAGAAATCCTGGACGCCATCCTAAGCTCGCTGCAGGATCTGGGTCAGGTCTTCGGTAACCTCTGGAATGATGTGGCGCCGGCCCTGCAATCTGCCTGGAACAGCGTTTCCTCTGCCGTGACCGGCGTATTCTCCTCCGCATGGGATGCCATCACGGACTGCATCGGATCGCTGGCTGACATTTTTGGCAATGTGTGGTCCGGCGTGCAGACCGCCGCTCAGAATGCCTGGAATGAGGCCGGTGGTGGCATCCAAGGCGTCTTCTCCGCCGCATGGGCCGGGATCACCGCCCTCTTCACCGGCCTGTCGGATGTCTTCTCTACCATTTGGGACGGCGTACAGACCGCGGCGCAGAATGCCTGGAATACGGTGTCGGAGGCTGTGCTCGGTGTATTCTCCAGTGCATGGGGCTACATTACGGAGAACTTTCCCGGCTTGGCGGATACTCTGAAGAACGTCTGGGACGGCGTATCCGCAGCAGTGCAGACTGCCTGGAACACGGTCTCCGAGGCCGTGACCGGCGTATTTTCCGGCGCATGGGATGCCATCTGCGGCGCTTTCGGTTCGCTGCTGGATATCTTCAGCGGCATCTTTGGCGGAGCATCGGAATCCGCCCAGTCCTCCTGGAATGCAGAAGGCGCATCCATCACCGGCGTCTTCTCCGCAGCCTGGGATGCGATTACCGGTGTGTTTATCGGCCTCGGCGATATTTTCTCCGGCATCTGGGACGGCATTTCCACCGTGGCGCAGGGCGCCTGGGATGCTGTCTCTTCTGCGGTGACCGGCGTATTCTCCGGCGCATGGGACTCCATTACCGGCGTCTTTACCGGTCTCGGGGATATCTTCTCCGGGATCTGGGACGGTGTCTCCGCTGCGGCGCAGGCTGCGTGGGGTGCTGTCTCTTCAGCGGTGACAGGCGTGTTCTCCAGCGCATGGGATACCATCACCGGCATTTTCCCGGGGTTGTCGGATACAGTCTCCGGCATATGGGACGGCGTCTCAACCGCTGCACAGAACGCTTGGAATACGGTGTCCTCCGCTGTAACCGGGGTGTTCTCGTCGGCCTGGTCGGCCATCACCGGCATTTTCTCCGGAAGCGATTTCTCTCTCAGCTTCAGTGATATTTTCAGTGGCGTCAGCACCGCGGCGCAGAATGCCTGGGATGCGGTTTCCGAATCTGTGCTTGGCGTGTTCCGCGGGATCTCCGATACCATCGGCAGCATCTTTTCCGGCATCGGCGACTTTTTCTGCAATCTGTTTGGCATCGGATCGTCGGGTGAAACCAACGCAAAGCAGGCCGGCTCGGATGCCGTCACTGCCGTATCCGCCGGAGTGGACAGCGCCTCCGGTGAGGTGGAGAACAGCGCCCAGGGCATTGCAAACGCCATCATGGCGTCCATTGCCTCCAGCCTGACCAATGGTTCCGTCAGCCTGGATGGCGTGTCCTCCGGTGTGGTATCCGCGGTGCAATCTGCGGCGGGAACGGCCAATACCTCCCTGACGGGAGCGGCCGCCTTCACGACGATCGGCAATACGCTCATGACGGGCATTTCCGACGGCGTGACCAAGAATACAACGACGCTGTCCAAAGCCCTCAATACTTCGATCAGCAGCGTGAAGAAATCTCTTGAGAGCGCCATCGGAAGCAGCGGGGCCAACTTCCAGTATATCGGCAAGCAGATCGACGCGGGCATTGCCGCCGGCATCACCAACAATACCAGCGTGATCACCTCCGCAGCCAAGAAGGCCGCGGAATCCGCCTACAATGCCGCGAAGAAAGCGCTGGGCATCGCTTCACCATCACGCCTGATGAAGGAGGTCGGTGGATACTTCGACGAGGGCTTTGCCATCGGTATCGAGGACAGCCTCGGTCAGGTCAGCACAGCCGCCCGGCAGGTTTCCGTTACCGCTGCGGAGAATACTGCCAACGGTGGGAGCCTTGGCCGGATGGCTATCGACTACGATCAGCTGGCGTATGCCGTGGCTCGGGCCAACCAGGCTGCCGGTCTCGGGAACATGGTGCTGCAGGTGGACGGCAAGTCCCTGGGCCGCACCATTGAGCCCAGCGTCAGCCGCGCCAGCTATCAGCGGACTATGCAGACCCTCAACGGCCGGAGTAACTTCATGAATCTTGTAACGGGGTGATGATCATGCTTTTATCCGAAACCGGCTTCACCTTCAACGGGAAGCACAGCTACAGGGACATGGGCTGCCTCTGGGCAGAGGATGGCCATGCGATCATCCCGGAGTTTGACTACAACGAGCTGGAGCTTTCCGGCAGGGACGGCACGCTTGTCCTTGAAAGCGGCACCCGGCGTGAAAAGATGAAGCACTCCGGCACCCTGTATCCAGTGGTTGAACCCCAGAACCAGGCGGAGGCGCAGAAGCTGATCCGGAAGCTCGGCTCCTGGCTGGGCTGCGGGCAGCAGCGCCTGATTTACGACTATGAGCCTGACAAATATTATCTCGCCAAGATCGCTGGCGGGAGCAGCTGGTCCCTGGAGCACTGGTTCGGCGGCGAAATTCCCGTGACCTTCGAGCTGCAGCCGCTGGCCTACAGCGTGGACGAAACTACCGCCACAGCAAGCGGGGACAATGCCTCGCTGGATATCCCGCTGGCGATGGATACCGGCGTGGACGCACCGGTTCAGATCAGCATCACCAATACCGGCAAGGCCATCACTTTTCTGACGGCCTACGTCAATGACGAGCAGGTGTTTACCGCAGGCAGCCTGGCGGCCGGGAAGACTCTCCGGATTGAAAACGACGTGCCCTGCGGCGTATATCTGGAGGACGATCTTGCCGCCGGCATGGCGCTGACCACACTTTTCAAACCCGGCCTGGTGCACAGTGGCGAGAACAGGATCACTGTTGCCTGCACTTCCACTGCCCCTGGGCTGGATGTGACCGTTTCCGCTCGCGGACGATTCTGATCCTGAAAGGGGGAACCTGCCCTGGAGCTTTTTCCTGAAAGCATGACGCTGCATGAAACCGACGGCACGCTGATCCGCGTGCTGGACAATGCAGCAGATGCCAGCTATACACTGACCGCAGAGGAGCTCTGGACGGGCTCCTTTTCTTTGCCCGCGGATGATGCGGCCAACGAGGACTGCACCCTTTTCCGGCTGGTGCGTTTTCCAACCGTGATCCGCGATGCCGGTTTTTTCCGGATCGTCGGCTATGAGACGGAGCATCTCGGCACCGGAAACTTTTGCCGGTATACGGTGGAGCACGTCCTGGCCGTGATGAACGACAGCATCATTCCGGAGGATATCACGCTTCCGGCGACTCCGGCTTCGTTTGCAACGGTGCTGGCGTATCAGAGCGGTGAGATCAAATGGCAAATCGGCAGTGTGCCCGATGCCTCATATTTCCCGGAGGAAACCGCTGCCGTGGACATTGCGGCAGGCACCACCGTTCTGGCGGCGCTGATGTCTCTGCCTTCTGCCTTTCTGTCAACCTCCTACCAGTACACCTGGGAATATGATACCTCTGCCTTGCCTTGGACGGTCAGTCTGAAACCACTCTCCGCTGCGGAGCGCTCCGGCTTCATTGTTGGCCGGAACCTGAACGGCATCACGGAGACCGTGGATGCTTCTACCGTTGTGACCCGGCTTTACATGTACGGCGCGGAGGGCAATGAAGCCAACGGTACCTCCGTTGTCAACGAGTCTGCCCTGGCGCAGTACGGTGAGCGGACCGCTATGCTGACCATGACGGAAATCACCGACGCCAATACGCTGCGCCTGGAAGCCCGCCGACAGCTGCGGTCACTTTCCAAGCCGGACCGGACCTGGACCGTGGACGCTCTGGAGCTCTATGCCCTGACTGGTCAGCGGTGGGACCTGGCCATGCCGGGAGACCTGGCCCAGGTGTGGGATGGCGAGAAGGGCCTGTTCGTGGCTGGACAGATCACCTCTGTGACAGTGGATGACGCTCTGCATCCGGGCAGCATTTCAGTGGAGATCTCCTCCCGGGTCAAGGACAGCACCAGCGTCACTGCCAACATGGCCGCGCAACTGGCCAACCCAACAGCAACCGTGGCGGACGGCAGTATTACCACAGCGAAGCTGGCGGATTTCGCCGTGGACACTGCAAAGATCGATGACGCAGCCATCACTACGGCCAAAATCATGGACGCCTCCGTGACCACGGCCAAAATTGCGGAAGCAGCCATCACCACGGCGACCATCGACGATGCCGCTATCACCGCGGCCAAGATCAGCTTCGGCGCCATCCAGACAGCGCATATCGGCGAGGCTGCCGTGCAATCCGCCCAGATCGCAGATGCGGCCATCACTTCCGCCAAGATCAAGGACGCCAGCATCCGGACAGCCCATATTGAGGACACGGCCATTGATTCCGCCAAGATCGCGGATGCAGCGGTCACTACGGCAAAAATCGCGGACGCGGCGATCACCTCCGCCAAGATCGGCAATGCGGCGGTCGGAACGGCGCAAATTGATGACGCGGCTATCACTACCGCCAAGATCGCGGATGCCCAGATCACGCAGGCGAAGATCGCCGACCTGGCCGTGGGCTCCGCACAGATCGAAGACCTGGCTGTGACCACGGCCAAGATCGCACAGTCGGCCATCACCTCCGCCCAGATCCAGGATGCCGCCATCGACACTGCCAAGATCGCCATGGGTGCCATTACCGCGGCTCTGATCGAGCAGGGTGCTGTCGGAACGGCCCAGATCGCGGATGGCTCCATCACGGATGCAAAAATCGTGGAGCTGACGGCCAACAAGATCACCGCCGGCCAGCTTTCCGTGGAACGGCTGATTATCCGCGGCTCCGATCAAAGCCTGGTATACGCCATCAACAACATGGGGGAACTGGTTTCCACTCAGGTGGATACCATCGACGGCTATGTGCTGACGGAGCATACGATCACCGCCGACAAGATCGTGGCCCATTCCATCACCGCGGCGGAGATTGCCAGCCAGACGATCACGGCCAACGAGATCCTTTCCGGCACCATCACCGGCAACGAGATCGCTGCGGCTACCATCGAGGGCAGCAACATCAAGGCGGGCACGATCACCACGAACCATGTCTCCTCGGATTTCGGTGAGAAGCTGGTGCTGACCAGCAACGCCGGCATCAAGCTGATTGCCGACGAGGCCTCGGAGGCCAAAGCGCTGGCGGAGAAGGGCGTTAGCTCCACTGACATCCTTTATGCCGCCGGAGCATCCCGGACGGAAGCACCGGAGGACGGCTGGTCCCTGCAGGCACCGGAGTACGCGGACGGACAGTTCATCTGGCAGATGATGCGCACCACCTACAAGGACGGGACCACCTCCGATTCGTAGCCCACGTGCATTTCCGGCAGGAACGGGGAATCCGCCACCACGGTGCGCATCGACTCCTCCAGGGGGACGGTCTTCAAAAACAACGCGGTGTCCACCGTGCTGACGGCGGTTGTTTATTACGGCTCGCAGCGGATCGAAAACATCGACATGCTGCACCAGGCCTTTGGCACAGGCGCCTACCTGGAGTGGTCCTGGCAGCGCATGGATGAGAACCGCTTTGGCGTCATCGTTTCCAGTGATACCCGCATCGGCAACGATGGCTTTACCCTGACCATCAGCCCGGACGATGTGGATGTGAAAACCGTTTTTCTCTGTGAACTGAAGGATTGAGGAGGTATTTTCCATGGCCATTAAAGCCGCTGACCAGATTTCCATCGTTGACCTGACGGATGCCTATTCCGTCATGCTGACCAGCGAATCCTATATTTTTCCGGGGACCACCACGGCGGCGAAGGCGGGAAGCTGCACCACGCAGATCATTGCGCTTTGCGGCGCCGAGCAGGTTGCCGCTTCCGTGGACCTTTCCGAGATCACTGTACCGGATAAGGACGGCATTGTTGTGACCAAGGACAGTGATACCGTATCGCCGACGCTGACCGTTACGGTAAACACTAATTTCAATGTACCAGGAGATATCGTCATCCCGATCAGTGTGGATGGCGGCAAGGTGACTATCAGCAAACGGTTCTCTGTGGCCATTGCCTTTACCGGCGAAACGGGTGCTACGGGCGAGGCAGGTGCGGACGGCACGAAATGGTATACCGGTACGGCAATTGCCACCACCACGTCCACCGCTACGATCTATTCTTCATCTGGCGTTACCAATGCCAACGTGGGCGACATGTACCTGAATACGAGCAAGGGCTACACCTACAAGTGCACCGTCGCCGGCAATGCTTCCACGGCCAAGTGGTCCTATGTCGGCAGCCTGAAGGGGTCCACCGGTTCCACAGGAGCCGGAGCCGTCTGGTATACGGGTACCGCCATCACCGGCACCTCTACCACGGCGACCATTTTTTCCGGAAGCGGCGTTGCTTCCGCCAAGGTCGGCGATATGTACCTGAACACCGATACCTATGACACCTACCGCTGTTCCACCGCCGGCTCCGCTACCGTTGCAAAATGGGTATACTCTGCCAACATCAAGGGGGAAACCGGTGAAACGGGAGCCGCCGGCGCGGATGCCATTACCATGGCCATCACTTCGAGCAACGGTACCATTTTCAAAAACAGCGCCATTGAAACCGTACTGACCGCGCACATCTACCAGTCCGGATCGGAGATCACCGATGCAACCGCCCTGGCTGCCCTCGGTACGGTCAACTGGTACAAGGACGGCGGGACGGATGCCGTGGCTACCGGAAGGACGCTGACGATCTCCGCCGGCAATGTGGACAACAAGGCCACCTATATTGCCTAGCTGGAGCAGTAAAGAAGGTGATGCGTCTTGGCGATCATGGCCTCTGCCCAGATCACGCTTACGGTACAAAAGGATGTGGAGGCAGTCTGGTGGTATTACAGGCTGCAATCCTCCACGGCTTCGGTGCCGGACAAGCCCACCGAAAATCCGCCTTCCGGATGGACGACCACTGAACCGGACTACACGGAGGGCAGTACCAACACCTTGTATTTCTGCGAGCTGACGGTCTTTACCGACGGCTCCTTTTCGTATTCGGATGTCTCCGTGGACTCCTCCTATGAAGCCGCCAAGGTTGCCTATAACAAGGCCCAGTCGGCGGAGGATACGGCGCAGGATGCCATGGACGGTGTCGTTGCCCAGGGCGAGACGATTGATGCCACGGCCGGCGCGGTGACAGGCCTGAAGTCCACTGTGGCGGATCAGGGCACCACGCTGGATGACCATACCGCCCAGCTTGAGCAGCAGCAGGCGGCCATCGATTCCCAGGGGACGGCCATCGGCGCCCAGGCGGAGAGCCTTTCGGCGCTTTCCACCACCCTGGATCTGACGCGGCAGTCACTGGACATCGTCCACACCACGGCGGACAACATCAACAACTATTTCAGCTTTTCGGACGGGCTGACCATCGGCAAAACCGGCCAGGATACGATCAGCCGGTATGCGTCCGACGGCCTGAGCATCATCCACAAAAATACGGTCGTGGCCTCCTTTACGGATGGCGGCACCACAACCCCGGCACTGACCGTGGACGCCACATTCCGGATCGGCCAGTTTGTGGCGCAATTCTCGCAGACGGACGGCCTGCTGATTGACTGGGAGGGTACCTGATGGCGACGCTTACTTATTCCTTTTACAAGAAAAACTCCTATGGTGCCACTGCAGGTACCAGCGATCCGTATTTCACCTATGATACGATTTCCTATTCCGGCACCGTCGGCCAGAGCACTGTTTCCACCATCAGCGCGTGCAAGTTCAGCAACGCCAACACCAATGGCTCCTCCAGTAACGGGTACCAGATGGACGTGGAGATCCAGCTGAACGGCACATGGTGCAAGATCGGCTATATCACCGTTTCAGGCCAGGTGGCATCGCATCAGACGTTCAGCAACTTCACCTCGAGTGCCACTGACGCCGTAAAGAGCCTCATGGGCAAGTATGCCCCCGCGGGTGGACGATTGAAGGTGGTGAAGGGCTACTTCCACCTGAATGCCGGCAGCACCCTGTCCATGACGGCAGAGATGGCCCTGGATTACCAGACCTCTACCATGGCGCTGGACAAGACGTCGGTGGACGGCGGATCGACGCTGACCGCGACCATCTCCATGAACAGCACGGATCTGTCGCATACATTCACCTGGACCTTTGGCACGGCTTCCTTTACCAGTGAGGCGGCCGCCGGCGACACCTCCCATTCCGTCACCATCCCGACGACCTGGCTGAACCAGATCCCCAGTGCGAAATCCGGCACGGCCTCCGTGACCATGCAGACCTGGGCAGGGGAGACGCTCATCGGCAGCAAAACCTCGAGCTTTACCGTAACGGTGCCCACCTCCGCCGTGCCCACGTTGGGGACCTTCTCTGTGGCCGGCCAGAACACCTACAATAGCCTGACCCTGAAGGATTTCTCCAGCGCCAAGGCAACACTGGCCAGCGCATCCGGCAAGTATGGTGCCACCATTTCCAAGGTGCAGGTTACCGGCAACGGCGAATCAGCGGATGCCTACAGCCTGACCACGGGCACCCTGGGGACCGCAGGCAACATGACCTTCACCGTGATCGTGTGGGACAGCCGGAATTACAGCGCCAGCAAAACCGCCGTGCTCTATGTGACGGATTATTCTCCGCCGAAGATCACGGCCACGGAGGAATTCCGCTGCAATGCATCCGGCACCAGTCTGAAGACGGGCACCTACTGCTCCTGCAAGGCCTCCTGGGTGATCTCCACGCTGACAGGCGCTACATCCACGCTCACCATCGGCTACAAGAAAAGCTCCGGTACCTGGTCCCCGGACACAGGCTATACGGGAACGGCCACGAGTGGAGACATCCACGTGATCGGTGGCGGCAATCTGGCTACGGATTACGGCTGGACCATCGTGTACACCGTTTCGGACGGCATCTCTTCGACGACCGCCCAGGGACGCATTTCCTCTCTGGATCACTTCCTGCATTTCCGGGCCGGTGGCCAGGGACTCGGGATCGGCACCACCTGCGAGGCGGACCAGCGGGTGCAGCTGAATGATGACTGGGATCTGATCGTCGGCGGGCAAAGCGTGCTGGAAGCCATTGACGGCATCGTGGAGGCACCCGTCTCCGTGGCCAATGGCGGCACAGGCGCCACCACTGCGGCTGCGGCCCTGACGAATCTTGGCGCCGCGGCCTCCAGCCACAAGCATGCTGCCAGCGCGATCACCTCCGGAACGCTTGCCATTGCCCGCGGAGGGACCGGTGCAACCACCGCGGCGTCTGCCTTGACGACCCTCGGCGCAGCGGCTGCTTCCCACAGCCATGCAGCCAGTGATATCACCTCCGGGACGCTTGCGGCAGCCCGCCTGCCCTTCAAGTATGCTTACGGCTCCTCGACCTGCAATGGATCGACAGCCGCCACGATCGACTACTCCTCGGCAGGCTTCACGGAGGTGCCGAAGGTGTTTGTTTCCTATTCCACCACGGGCAGCAACTGGACCGGCGACAACGGCGCGCTGAAGATCTCCGCCAAAACGACCACGGGCTGCAGCATCATTGTCGGCGGCTCCTTCAGCACCAGCCGTGCCATCGACTGGTTTGCCATCGGAACATGAGGGAGGTGCATATGTTCAAGGTTTGTTTTGTGCTGCTGGCATTTTTCATGCTGCAGCTTCCATTGCAGCAGGAGGATGTCGTGATCCTGGATGATCCGCAGTATTTCATCGAGGACGACACCTGGGATGAGTATGAGGGCATACCCTGTGACGAATGCCCCTGCTGCCGGTACTGGAACGGTTTCCAGCCCTGGATGCAGGAAGAGGAGGATACCCCATGATCAACCCAACGGATATGATCGCCCTCTTTCAGAAAGCACTTTCTGAGAAGTGGGGCTACATTTACGGCGCTGCCGGCGAGACCTGGACGCAGGCCAGGCAGGATGCCGCCACCCGGGAGCAGACCATCAAGTATGGCCAGCAATGGGTCGGACACCGCGTCGCAGACTGCTCCGGCCTTTTCTATTGGGCCTTCAGACAGCTGGGCGGCACTATGTACCACGGCAGCAACACCATGTACAAGTCCTACAATTCCGCCTGCGGCACGCTCTCCGGCGGGAAACGCTCGGACGGCGAAGCGCTGAAGCCCGGCACGGCGGTCTACAAGTACAACGTCACCGACGGCTACCATCATGTGGGGCTGTATATCGGCGACCATACCGTCATCGAGGCCAAGGGCACTTATTACGGCGTGGTCAGCTCGAAGCTGTCAAGCGAATGGACGCACTGGGGCGAGCTCAAGGGCGTGGATTACAACAATGAAGGAGGAACCTCAACCATGGCTACTGTTCTCTATACCGCAACCGTTACGACTGCTTCCGGCTCCCTGAACGTCCGGAAGACCGCCGGCAAGTCCGCCACGGTGGTGGGCAGGCTGAGCAAGGGCAAGACCGTGGAGGTCGTCGGGGAGAATGACGGCTGGCTGCACATCCAGTCCGGCACGCTGGATGGCTGGTGCGACGCGTCCTACCTGACCAAGGTGGCCACCACGGAGGACGATGAGGATACCGCGGAGGAAGTTGTCAGCATCGTCATCACCGACAGCGAGGGCAATGCCTTCCGGCCCGTCGGCAGCTTTACCGTAAAGGTGGTGGCGGGCTGATGTGGGCGCTGATCACTTCGCTGAAGGAGCACCTGACGCTGATCGTTGCGCTGATCACGGCCCTGATCGCCCTGTACAACTGGGTGGCGAAGCCCGTGAAGGCCATGCTGGCCCGCAATGAGAAGCAGGATGCTGACATCAGCATGCTGCTGTGGGACAGGCTCCAGCAGGCGCACTCCTACTTCATGGAACGCGGGTGGGCCAGCGCCGCCGAAAAGGAGCGGCTGATCGCCATGCACAAAGCCTACCAGGACCGGGGCCGGAATCACCTGTCCGCCTCCTTTGAGACAGACTTGCTGAAGCTGCCCGAGCATCCGCCCGACGGGAGGTGAGCAGCATGGCCGGCCGGAAGCACAGGCGCTATATCCAGTTCAGCAAAAAGGTGGTGGTGGCGGTCACCATCGCCGTCACAGCCATTTCCGCGCTGGCCATCTGCTTCTGCTGGCTGAATGCCGACAGCGAGGCCCTGGTCAACACGGTCAAGGCCTACATCAACTACGCAACCATTGTTTTCGCTGCCTACAGCGGGAACTCGGCCGTCGAGAAGTGGCTCCTTGCCCGGGCCACGTCCGACAGCGATGACGACACAGCCGCATCCGGCTGAGAAAGGACATCTGATGGAGAAAATCATACTGGAAGCCGTGATCACCCTTGCCGTCTGCCTGGCCTGGTACGCCTGGCAGAAATACGTGAAGCCCTGGCTGACGCAGCACCGCCTTGCCGAAGCCGCGGAGATTGCCGTGGACGCCGCCGAGGCCATCTTTGGCCGCTATCATGGCGAAGAAAAGCTGCAGGAAGCGCTGGATCAGCTGGAGGCCGCCGGCTTTGACATTACCGCGGAGGACGTGCTGAACGCCGTCAAGGCCGCATGGCAGAGGCTGAACACCAGCCAGATTGCGGCGGGGGAGAAGAAGGCTTGAACTTTGGGAGAGTGGGAATTGATTATCCTGCTCTCCCTTTTTTATTTTGCGCATTTGGCGGAATAGAGCATCGTAATCTGCTGCCATTGCCCTGTATTTTCCAAGAGCCCTGCGCTATCATATAGATGTACCGAAGAGGTACACAACAAAGATGAAATGAGGACAGTACCAGAGAGCAGATTCTTCATAGAGTTCCTTCCCCCTCCTTTGCCCCAGACCTTGAGCAAGCCTGGGGTTTTCTTTATGCAAAAAGCACATCAAGCAATAAATTGAGCTTAATCGCTTCCTAACAAGAGCGGCTGAGCCCTGTTGTAATATATATTCTTCTCTGATATACTCTAATCGTGCTTTCTGAAGGCCTACAGAAGCTAATGAAAAGGAGGTAATCATGTTGCACGAGGTAGCCCACGGATTAGACATATACTATAACCAAAGGGAAAATGTGGTCTTTTTTGCAGATGGACGTGTGCTTCATTGCAAAATAGGCGATATGCTGCTCGAGCTGAATCGTGAGGAAGCGTTTTACATGATGACTGAGAAAGCGCATAATCTGATTCAGGTTTTTCCGGATTATAATGAGCCACTTGATCTTAATACCCTTACCAATGGGTTTAAATGGGTATATGGGGCAATTGAAGAGGAGGAAGATTTGCCCTTCACGACAGAACTGTTCCGTAGTGATTTCAATGCAGCAATCAATGAATTGCTTCAACAGGATGCAAACAAATATGCTTGTATCGGTGACTTTCTCATTGGATGCAGCAACTTAATTCTATCAAGATTGGAGGCCTTTGCCATTTATATGTCGGCCATTGTCCGCCACAACAGCAAGACGGTGGATAATGAATAGGAAAGGAGATTTCAGGAGTTTGAATCAATCACAAAGGACTGGCTGGCAAAATATAGCAGAAAATGCAGCAAGTGCCATCAAGGTGAAGAACTTGTTCTTGCCGTATACAATATAAGTTCTCCGCTTCAATTGTTGATTTTTGAATATTCTCGGATGAAGGCAAAAAACCAACTGATGAAGGAATGCAAGAACTGTAAGTGCCTTTTCATTCCAACACGGTCCAATGGTGTATACTGCAGCCATCCTGCTCCTCAAAATCCGGCAAAAAAATGTATTGAAATCGGAGCGAATATTACCAGCCATTTGAAGCGCACAGAAAATGAGATGGCAAGGCAACATTACAAAAAGGAATCTCGCTTGCGGATGGCAGTCAAACGGGCTAAAGACCCTGAAACAGAGTAGCACTGGCAAAAATTACTGAAAAAGGAAAATGAACGTTATCAGAATGAATTACAGAAAGAAGGTATGGTGAAAGATGTATAAGCGATTCTTGAAACATATGGGGCACGCACTTTACAATGGTTAGGGAACAAGGCTCATCCCCAATACCGATCATCCTGCTTGCCCGAGATGTGGAACCACAATGGACTTTCATGGAGATGATATGAATCTTCCTATAGGCGAAGAATACTGGGAATGTCCCAACTGCGACTATACATTTGATGCTGACGATGTAAGACCTTATGTATAGCCAAACGATGAGTGGTGATATTGCTTTCGCAGAGGCATGGGTAAGAATGAAGGTATAGTGCTCTTATCTTCCCCCTTCCCCCGGATCAACTCAAGCAGATCTGAGGGACCTTTGTTCTCCCACTATCGTTCTTCCGCTCATACCTTCACTCTACTGGATGAATACACGTCGGCAGTTCCTTTTTCCAATCAATACCGACCGGAATCGGCGGCAGCCAACGCAGAACGGGCTTTCTCTCTGGGAAAGAAGCATCCATTGGCCCGGTCCAATAGGTATGCCAATGCGCGAATCTTACATGTGCTGCTGTACAAGAGCCTGATGGAGAAGCGCTTACAGTGGCCGCGGAGCGAGAGTGGACTGAAACTGCTGACGCGGCATGAGCTCGGCTGGCTCATGGAAGGACTGTCCATCGTCCAGGAGAAAGCCTTCCGACATGGCCATCCAGGAACTGTCGTCTGACCAAAGACAATGGAAATACAATTTTCTCAAAGGGAGTTTCATCGCCGCTGTCGAATTTATGGATTGTAAAAGATTCAGCAGGGAGGCAACAGTATGGCAGGCCAGGAAATATCTAATCACAAATGTTGGCTTTCAGCAACATCCGTTCGGATGTAATGGGGAATTTTTACACTTTGCTCTTTGGTTTTCTTTCAATAAAGAAATTAATCTTGATACAATTAATAAGATGATGTAAAATATGCATATACCTTTTTTAACTTTCTGTTTATCAATGACAGATTCACTCTATATTGGAGGGGGTTACATGCGTTTCAAAAGTATACTTTCTACAACTCTCGCACTTTGCATATTGTTCTGCATTGCATACAATGGTACTGCAGATGAAACACACCAGCAAGATAACGCAAATTCTAACAACACTAGTGCCGATGTAATTACCGATGTTCTGCCCAATATTAATGAAAATTCGGCAATTTTAGCTTCCTTTCAACCAGGCGATTATATAACATTCGGCACATATCCACAAGGGCCAAACGGTGAAGTGCAGCCTATTGAATGGCTTATCTTGAATGTGCAGGAAGGTAAGGCGCTACTAATCAGCCGTTATGGTCTGGATGTCAAATCCTACAATGCTGAATATTGTGATACTACCTGGGAACAATGCACCCTACGTACATGGCTGAATAACGACTTCCTTAGTACTGCTTTTACAATTGCAGAGCAAGAAGCCATCTTGCTCTCAAATGTAGACAATAGTAAAGCACAATGCAATAACAGTTATAATACCACCGGCGGCAACAATACGCAAGATAAGATATTCCTGCTAAGCTATGCCGAAGTTCATTAGTATTTCGAAGTAAACTATTGGAGAGAAGATATAGGTAAAAACTACCCTAACCAAACATCTCGAGTATAGCCAACCGCCTATGCACTTGCACAAGGTGCATATACAGACAGCAACTATAATACTATGGATGGCTCAGCTTCTGGGGCATGGTGGCTGAGATCCCCCGGTCGCAATCAAAGCCTTGCTTCAATCGTTGATACGAATGGCTCTTCTGCTCATTGCAATATTCGCGACTTTTCTGTATGTATTCGTCCCGCTCTTTGGCTTAAGAATGAAACTACCAGTAGATGACCAAAGTAACAATCATATGATTTATCTTTACTGACGACTGGCTCCTGACCAGCCGTCTTTTTTTGTTAAGGCAATAAATTGATTGTTTCAGTGTAAGCGCTCAATAATCCACACCTGCCATCCCGCCCACAAATGTGAGATACTCTGTCCAAAGAATCTCTGCGAATCACCACGAATCTCAGGGAGTGGCAAGGAGTATCATGGGAGCGAGGGAGTTGCATCATGCGGCAAAGCTACAGGAATCCATCATAGAGTTCCTTCCCTTTCCCCCTCCTTTGCCCCGGGCCTTGAGCAAGCCCGGGGTTTCCTTTTGTCCTCCCACGTCCACTTTTCCCCCGACGGTTCCGGATGCATGATGAAGGGCTCGCCCGCCCGGGCGCCCTATCCCAATTTCCGGAGGGAAGCCATGGAATCGGAACGACTCAGGGACATGCTGGACAAATACGGAGAGCTCTGCCTGCAGCAGACGGCGGCGGAGATCCTGTGCATGTCCACACGCACGATCAGGCGGATGGTGAAGGATGGCAGGCTGCGCGCGGTGGATGCCCGCATCGACGTCCGCTCCCTCGCCCGGTATATCGACGCCCCGTGGAAGCCCAAGCGGAAGAGCGGCAAGCTTGATTTTTATGCCGCGTCCATCCGCCGCTGACTTGCTTTCCACGGTGTTTATGCTAAGCTCACAGCGACCATCCGAAAGCCAAAGGAGGAACGAATCATGGGCAAGAAGAACAGCGCCGGCAAGTACCGCGGACGTGTACAGATCGGCATCGACAAGGACGGCAAACCCATCAGCAAGTATGTATGCGCACCTACCCAGCGGGAGCTCGAGCAGAAGAAGGCCGAGATCCGCCACTACTACATCGAAGGCCAGCCCCGGCAGGCGGACCGGCTTTTCTACGAATACGCCCAGGAGTGGTATGAGCTGAAGAAGCAGCCCTACATCAGCCTGGCCAGCCAGCGCAGTTACGGGGTCGCTTTCACCAAGCACGTGCTACCGGCATTCGGCACCCGCCACCTGCGGGCCATCACCGCCGCGGAGATCCAGGCCTTCGTGAATTCCTTTCAGGGCGCGAGCAAGTCGCAGATCAACATCGCGGTGGGCATCCTGAAGCACGTTTTCCAGAACGCCTATGCGGACGGCATCATCGAGCGCGATCCGACGGTTTCCCTCATCCGGCCCAAGCCGAAGAAGAAGAACGAGCGCCGGGCCCTGACGCCCTGGGAGCGGGAGCAGGTGGTGCGGGTGATCGGCACCCATGAGTACGGGATGTTCCTGGCAGTGCTCTACTATCTGGGCCTCCGCCGCGGCGAAGCCCTGGGGTTGAAGTGGGGCGACATCGACTTCGAGGAGAACCGGGTGCACGTGCAGCGGGACATCGATTACGTGGGCTCCACCGCCCAGGACGGTGCCCTGAAGACCGAGGCCGCGGACCGCTTCGTGCCGATCCCGGAGGAGCTGCAGCCGATGCTGCTGAAGAACCGCTCCTTCGCGCCGGAGTACCTCTTCCACACGAAGGACGGCAAGCCCTGGAGCCAGAATTCCTTCAAGCGCATCTGGCTGAGCTTGATGCAGGCCTGCGGCTTCACCACCGAGCGGGAGAAGAAGGAGAATCCCCACCGCGCCAACGATCCCATCACGAACCTGAAGAGCGAGATCACGCCGCACTACTTCCGCCACAACTACGTGACGCTGCTCTATGAGGCCGGCATCGACCCGCTGATCGCCATGAAGATCGTGGGCCACACCGACTACCAGACCACGGCGAACATCTACACCCACCTGGGCAACGAGACCCTCCGCCGGGCCGCGGTGGATATGCGCGGCGTATTCGACCCCAAGGGCAAGGAGGTCCAGGCCGGCGCCAAGGGCAGCGGGGAGAATGTGGTACCCTGGGCCGGGAAGTTCGGGATGAAGAAAGCAAAGTAATAGGAAAAAGCTGTATCGGTGAGGGCCGGTACAGCTTTTTTGTTGAAGGAATATTTATTCCGGAAGATTCATTCAAACACAGCAACGGTACCTGAATAAATCGTCAGAATGAAAGGCTCATCAAATTCGACTACCATACCTTTCTCCAATATAACTTTTCCAAGAACAGCACCATCCGGCATGCCATAGCGGTATACAATGTTCTTTTTAGTTGAATTGCTGTAAACTTTAAAGGTATCGTTCCAATCGTCATCACGACCTTTGGTCACAGAATAAGTGCCAACAGGAATATCTTCACCGACAACATATGCGCCCTTGGGAATAGATGCCTTTTTGGCAATTTTACGACTAACGATTTCCTGTTCTACATTACGACGAAGTTCCATCAGCTGCTCATTGTTCAAATCTTCAAACATATAAAATCTCCTTCATTACTTGCGAGTAATTTAATACCCCCCTGATCATAGGAATATTAACTCGACAATGATACATGCTGTAATTCTTCATCAGTAATTATATTTCCTGCAATAATATTGAATTGAGATAATTTTTTTCGTGCCCCCTTATCCCGACACGAACCCAAACTCCGTCCCGCCCTACACCCTGCACCTACTTTCGAGGAAATCCGGCCTCATCCTGATCCGCATCATCATATACGCGACCTCCTCCGGCGTGGCCGGGACGACCTCTCCGTCACCATAGAGATAGCCCGTGACGCAAACCCGGACCTCGGCGCCGGCTGGGAGTGCTTCAATAAAGGACTGCCAGGCGGTCCAGCCTGTGAACGCTTCTGGCGCGGTCGGCAACCCGCCGATCAGGAAGGACGCGCTGCTGTCGCCGGATGTGAGCGTCGCCCTGGAGAAAAGAATGGCCATAGGGAACCCTCCTTCATATGATCTGCCGTAACGGCTGAGTCATGTTAATCCGGAGGGCGCGCGGCTTCAAGCGGCGGGGGACGATTCTGTACTCGCAAATTATGGAAATAGATCACACTACTTTCATGTAAACAAAAGTGCCGCACCGGAATGGCGTGGCACCATGGACAGGATATTTGATTATCTTGTCGGCTTGAATTTAGCACTGTAAGCGCGGACGTCCGGATCATCCATCAACCAGCCATACTTTTGCAGAAACTCCAGCTTTCGCTCATCGGTCTCAAAGCAGTCCTCGGTCAAGGTACCTCCAATCCGCTCATTTTCCTTGCCGTTAAAGAACCTGGTCGATTCGCCTTGCCGGTAAGAAACGGGCACGCCGTTCTTGATGTACTTACCGCAATATACGTGCTTATAAGTACCATAAACCCGTTCATCTCCGACTACACCATCCAACGCACCGCTGGCAAGCCTTTCCAGCAGCAACCGCTCCTCAATGGTCATTGGCAGGCACCTTCTTCTCCGTGTTGTGGTTAGGACCAAAGCGGACCTTGGTCTAGCCAACCGCCACATCCAGGCTGTAGCCGTTCGCCATCATCTCAGAAGGGTAATCCAGGATGCGGCTGATAAAGCTGGGTAGGTGCGGGATCAAACAGATAGCGGTAGCCGTGAGAATCTCACGAAAAAGGCCGGAGCCGTTGCCATGAGGAGTCAGGTCGGAGGTGGCAGGGTGGTTGGTCATCTGGTTAAGCATGTTGTCTCCTTGCGCCTGAAGCTCTTGCCGCAGACGTCTTTTCATTTACTCTGGTTGTTTACCAGGCAAGAAGAGTATCTCGCTTTTCCAGGCATCCTGCTAGGAACAAAAAATCGTAAATCACGATATATTATGGAATGTGAGGTTTCTCCATTTTCATGGTAACTGCAGAATGAAAAAGACGAAAATCGGTTGAACGCTTCCGACTCCACTCAAATTGGGGGACCTGTGACCAAAGCCAATAATGCTACTTAATAAACTGAGCTTGCTCTTCCAAGGTTGCACCATGTATCAGTTGCAGAATATGCGCTTGATCAACTGCCTTAACGATAGCCTCTTTTGCGCACAATGAGTTAAGGAGGAAGTGCTTTTTGGGCTCCCACTCTGCATCACTGAGCGTTAACACATCTGCAGCGACCATGTTCCTATGCATCAACATTCTGTTTTCAAGGCCAACTATACCCATTTTACTTGGATAATACACAGTAGAGCAGAGCTGCTTAATCCTTTCTGTCGGAATACTCCTCAGCTTGCCCTTATTCTCACTTTCAAGAGCTAGACTATAAAACAAATGAATACAGTACTTCCACTCAATTTGGAATAATTCCACTGTGCTTTGAATTATCTGGCAGGGCATGGTCGCCTCGGCTAACATGCTTTCTATGTAAGACGAGTACTCATGAAACAAGATAATAAACTGTTCATAACTGACCTTCTTTTTATCATCAATTTGGTGCTGAACCATTTTAAGGAAGAGTGGTACATCATGCAAGGATGTTACTTCTCTGAATTGAACGGCATTTAATTGATGGCCTGCTAATTTTTCGGGCAGAGTATCCATGATTTGTGGTTCGTATTCAGGTGCGCGCATTCCAAGCATTTCTTCATGTTCATCGTTCTGCAAATTTCTATAGAATTGAACGGTCTTCATCAATCGAACGTATTGACGACGTTTTGTGTCATCATCCATACATCCTAGATGCTGTCTAATCGACTGTGTTGGTGCGGAGTTATGATAATCCATTTTGATGTATTCAAAGATTGCTTGATCTGCTATATCTTCAGCAGTCCAGTATCCACCCATCAACGCGTTGGGGGTAAGTATCTTATGCTCAATATCATCAGCGAATTCTGCACGAAGTGTTTCTAATATTTTCATACTTAGCCTCCCCGTACAATCTATGATTCAGATAGATTATACTGCATTCTCTGATATTTGCAACCTCACAAAAGATGTCCGATCCGGTGGCCACAAACGGACAACTCGCGCGGATAAACGGCCGCAGGGCCGGACCAAAAGGCCGCAGAAATCGACCAAATCGAAATGTCCGCCTCGGTCCCGACAAAATCCGGACAGCAGCGGACACAAGAGGACGCGGCCCTTTATCCAATTTCAATGGGTGGGTTTGGCGTTGCAATCCACCGGATCGAGCATATACCCTTATTTTACCCTTATTGGAACGAATGATGATTTTTGTACAATATGGGCAATGAAATGTGCCATATAAAGCAAAAACCACCCGATTTGGGTGGCTTTTTGTGTCGAAGTGGCGGGATTCGAACCCGCGGCCTTTTGGTCCCGAACCAAACGCGCT